>Ga0193723_1000056_pt1 | contig 32629 bp, 34 predicted proteins | sample H2m2metaG_FD_143042 | JGI IMG/M metagenome (GOLD analysis project Ga0193723, IMG submission 143042) | Soil microbial communities from a riparian zone of the East river system, Colorado, United States - H2m2 | ecosystem: Environmental > Terrestrial > Soil > Riparian zone | place: USA: East River...
AATATACATGCCCATGGATTCAATGGTAAATCTTTCCATAATCCTTCATCATTTACATAGCAAATTAAGCGCTTCTTTTTATCATTATTACTCAAATATTTACTTTTAATCTGTAGCAATTCAAAATTCCCGTCTACATATTTTTGGTATTCACGGAATCCTTTCAAATTGGTTACATCAAATTTTCCTGATGTATAAAGTATTAATGCCTTTACCATGTCACCGAGTTATTAATTATAATAATATAGTAATGAAGCCTAATCGATTTTATACAAAAAAGGCATTACGTTACATATTGGGAAATAAATATATTTTACTTAGATAAATCCGTTTTATACAGTAACAGTGGTTAAATCCGTTTTATACAGTGCATATTCACTATGAAAATGAAATGGTATTATAAAAATATCTTTGCAAGTACAACATCACGTGACATATAACATGGCAACTATAAAGAAATCCCTTTTCAAAAAATTATTTGACAGTGACGAAGAAGAAATATTAAAGGCCTACCAAGATACATCGAATAAAGAAATCAGTTCTGTATCATCCTCATCCTCATCATCTTCTTCTGAAGAAGAAGAAATTATCGAAGATAATCGAATATTGGCCGTATCGAAGAAAAGAATCAACTCAGTTTCATCCTCAGTATCATCAGAAGAGGAAGCTGAAGACCTTAAATTATCAACATCAGAAGAAGAAGATAATAATTCAAAAGAAGAAGAAGAAGGTAATTCAAAAGAAGAACCAGAAGACATTTGCTCAACACCCAAATCGTTTGACTATCATTCTGAAAAAGATGAAGCCAGGGTTAATAATAATAACCCTAAGTCATTATCACCACCACCACCAAGAATAGATGTGGTGACACAAATATTTGGTAACTATAATACTACTACTACTACTACTACTACTACTACTACTACTACTACTACTACTACTACTACTACTACTACAAATGATAAACTACCAACATGTACCAAAGAAGATCACTCAAGTCTAAGGTTAGAAATCCTCGAAATATGTAAACAATACAATATAGAACCGAAAGATATACTTAAAGGCAGTGTATTTAAAACACCATCAGAAAATAAGAAGAATCATTCAAAAAATACAACCCCATCATCCAAAACAATAAGAAAAAAAACACCATTTAATTTTATTGAATTAAATTCAATAAAAAAAGAATTTAAAAATGAAGAATTCATTACATTTTGTTCAAATATAAAATATACAGATAAAAATACAGTTTATGGTGAATTTATTCCTAAGGGAAAAAATGGAACTTATCTATATGAGTATACACCCACAGAACAATTTATAATTATTAATAAATCATTTATACAAACACAAATTGCATTACTCATGGAACAAGGAAATTTTCTTTTCTTTTATAGTGACAACAATAAGAGAGTGCGCAATAAAAAAATATATAAAGACACTTTTCACTCGGTTTTTATACATATCAAAACTCTGTGTTCAGTTTCCAAAAATGTAAGGTACATAATACTTACAAATTTTGTTGAAGAAATTTTACAATTATTTGAAATTATGATAACAATGAGAAATATCAGCCATGAAAGGAAGAGAAAGAATGGCCTTACTTATGAGGTTCTAAATAAACCCTTGCTTGTAAATCCAGCCCCTTCTGTATACAACGAATTTTATATTGCTGATATAGCAAGAGTATTTAAGAATGAAAAAATTAGAAATAATTTAAAATTATTTATAATGGAACAAAGAGATCCCGAAGAAATTTATGATGTTATGAAATATTTATTGGATTTGACAGCCTTGATAGATTCATATTTATATGATTGGCCTGTGGTTAAAATTAGCGAAACCTTTTCATTTAACAATGAAACAACCAGTAAACAAATACCTGTAATACAGAATGCATCAGAAAAGGATCAAGATAAAAAAACCAAAATTTATGAATGCGCTGTCGACTATATGACAAATTTAAATTTGGGTGATACTATCAATAAAAAAATATTATGGTTGACAATATTAAATTGTACGTTTTATGACCTATCAGAAGAAAATATAAACAATATTTTATATAATTCATCATTATATCACGAAACGAAACAAAATAGAATAGACAAACTATTTAAATATTATAAATCACTATTTGGATTAAAACATGGTTTAGAAAATAAAAAACATATTAATAAAAAAGATTTTATTTTCTCAAAAAATGAAAAGAAAATATCAACAACTATATTCCCTTCTTTAAAGGAAAATATAATAAAAAACCTACTACGAGGAAAAAATCTCGGGGAATATGAAAAGCAACCTCAAATCCATATAAAACCAAATGATTCTTTAAAAAGAAAGAGAGATGGTTCTGGTGATGACACAGAAGAAAAAAGATCAACTAAAAAATATAAATCCAATGGTAATACCAATGAATCAAAATCCTCCAAAAGATCAATACCAGGAACATCTATTATGGTTGATATTTCAGATGATAATAGTGATGATGCAGCATTTGAACAATCAAGAGATCAACAAAAAAGGGAAAGGAAAAGGGATAGTGACAAAAACAATAAAGATGATAAAAAACGCCATGCCAAATCAAAGAGAATACATGCCCCTACAAGTAAATCCAGTAGATCCGTTCATTCTTCAAAAAAAGGCATGAAGAAATCAATTGTATTATAAATGTAATTGAATAAATATTTTTATTAAACGCCTATTTTTTCGTTTAGTTTGAGACTAATAAGGTATTTATACGGTCGATTCGTATTAAGGCTTGTTGTTTATTCCGATTTATTTATTTATTTATTTATTTATTATTAATCCAAACAATGTCTCTTTTCCGTAAAATATCTATATAAGGAGATAGATAAATACAATAATGAAAAGAACAAGAGACACCGTTATCAATAAAACCAATGAAATTGACTATTTTTCTTATTTACCCTTTGAAACTTTACAATTAATTTTTTCTTATTGTCCTTTGATAATATCTCATTATCTCGCGTATAGATCAATATGTATAAGGTTAAATTTATTTATTTGTGACCATATTGATTGGATTGATTATATAAATGAAACGCCTTTAAAATTCCAATTTCCTGATTTAATTCATTATAAACAACCAGATTTTAATGTTAACAAATATTGTTTCCATTTATTTATGATTTATCTAAGATATACTGCCCCTAAACCACCTATTTACAATCATAATATATCATGGTATCATTCAGTGAAATTGTGTAAAGAAGGGGTATTATACAGAAAACGTATTAGAATCCAAAAATATACTTTAAAACACAATATTATTCCAAAACAACCGTTACCAAGGACCTGCAAAAGCGTTAAATAAATATTTATTTATCATATAGGGACAATATGATTACCTAAAAATAGCATTTTTAAAAAAAATTTAATTTTTAAAAATTTAAACCCATTAGATTGTTCCCATGTCACGTGTTTATATATAGATATCATGTGTTTATATATATATCTATATATAAACACGTGATAATATATAGACACATGTATCTATATATAAACACGTGACATGGGAATAAGTTAAGAGGTTGAATTTCTTTAAAAATTTATTTTTTTAAGAATTGTACATTTTTCGTTCCTATCCTTATTTTTATTGGATTAACTAGGTAATAGAATGAAAATACTATAAACCATAAAACGGAAAATAGGCTTGTTAGTGTAGCTACGGAATCGAATGTAATATGTAATTTACGTGCAGTAATACATTGATCAGAGGAACCAAAGTGAATATGATCAACTATTCCAGAAGTTAATAAAAATATATCACCAAATAATGAAATAACCCCTGTAATACTCCATGCAACAGGAGAATAGAATTGATACGGAAGATTATCTATATATTCTTTGGTGTGTTCCTCATTTTCTACTAATAATATTGAATCTAATATACCGGCTATGCAAATAGGTAATGCAAAATGAATAAGTATAAGAAAATGTGAAACAAATTCTTCGTGAAAACATGGGTCTAACCCTCCTTTATTTGATAATAGATAAATACTACCCCCTATCCATAATAACAATAAAATTCCATCTATTGATAGTATACCAATTATAACCGCTTTCATTACATTGAGACGATTCCATTCAGATTTAATGGTAGGCATTATATTACTATATAACTAACCCAATAAGATCTCATATACTTTAAAATGTCTAATGTAATGCAAATATAATTTAATTTTTTATTAAACGACGACAGCGATGGTAACTTACTATTTATAGTCTTTTATTGGGTATAAATAATAAATTGTCTTTTATGAATTAAAAAATGTACAAATTCACAGAAAACCAACTAGAGATGGCGCCATACAATTTAAAACATATACCAAATTATTTAAGCATTTCAATTTCAGGAACCTCTTATTACCCAAACCCGGAAAAACCCGGGCATTGTAAATATGATAACTCATGTGCATGTTATTATTATTATAATGAATCTGCTCTTTTGTATGATTATGGTGAAGAGGCATGCCCAGAATGCAAAAATTTATTGCAATCAAAACCAAGAGTATTAAAAAATGGAATGTTATTGTATATGAGTTACAAGACGTTATGTTATACAAACCTACCACTGGAATTATACAAGGGACGTGATTATCTATGGATAACTCAAAACAACATAGGGGAAACAGTCAACTGAGGCTTATGAAGATATAGCATAAAAATTTAAAAGAATAACATTCCCTTTGTTTTAAAAATAAATTTTTTAAGAATTTGTACATTTCCCTTGTTTGTTTCTATCTCTATATATATAAATAAACACATGGTAACTTACTATTTATAGTCTTTTATTGGGTATAAATAATAAATTGTCTTTTATGAATTAAAAAATGTACAAATTCACAGAAACCCAACTAGAGTTTACGCCATACTATTTAGAACATCTACCAAAGCATTTAAGCTTTTCAATTTCAGGAACCTCTTATTACCCAAACCCGGAAAAAACCGGGCCTTGTAAATATGATAACACATGTGCGTGTTATTATAATGAATTTATCCTCTTTGGTATTGATTATGGTGATGAGCCATGCCCAGATTGCAAGAACTTATTGAAATCAAAACCAATAGTATTTAAAAATGGAATGTTATTGTATATGAATAACAAGACGCTATGTTACACAAACCTACCAATGGGATTATACAGTGGACAAGGTGATTATCTATGGATAACTCAAAACAACATAGGTGAAACAGTGCGACTGAGGATTATGAAAGATATAGCATAAAAATTTAAAATAATAACATCCCTTTTAGTACAAGGTATTATAATAAAATGAATGAATGAATGAATAAATTATTTTATTTTATTTACATCAATAATAAGAGTGAGTTGAATTGTTCCATCACATTGAGGAAAATATTTTTCTTCTGAAAGTTGATAATCCACTACACTATCCATTTGTATGAGTGATTCAAATTCTTTTAAGAATTGTTTATTTTCTTCTATTGTATTTTTTGATGTAAATTGCCATGGTTTTGTATAATAACAAACTGTTGTTAAATTATTTGATTCTGCAACAGTACCTATTGAATTCTTAAAAATTCCAGGTTTAGTATATTTATAAGTAATATCAGGTAATGGTTCAGAATTTGTTGTTGTTTCTGTTGATGTACCATTATTATTCAGTATACCTGAGGATAATAAGGTTTTTATGTTATGTGGTTTAGAATATACTAAATGTTCTTCGAAATGTCCCACTTTAGATAAAGGTTGTTGTCTTAACATAGAATCCATCATTGGTACAATACCATGATTCCATGTTGAAATAAACTGTTCTGCTGTTTCTATGATGTTATTATTATTTGAATGTTTATGTGAGCACATGGAGTTGTTAGGAGTAGAATAAGAAGGAATGCATGGTAAAGTAATAGAAATATTAGATTTTTTTGAATCTTTATAAGATCTAATATCTGTGAGAAGATCAGAAACAGTAATTCCATAAGTATTCCTATCTTTATAACAGAATGTGATATGAGAAAATGCTTTATTTAAATAATATAAATGTAAGGAAAATCCATGTACCATTTCTTTATAAAATGTTGATACTCTTCTATTTTTATTTTGTTTTTCAAAGTAAAAAGATTGAGCTTCAGGAGACATTCTCTTTCTAAATGCCTGAAAATTATCACTTTTTGAAACCTCTTTATAAATTGTTCTCGCTGCTTTATGTTTTATAATTTCATTTTCCTGATTTTGAAATGCATCTTCTACTGAAATAATATAAGGATCAATATTTCCAGTACCTTCTAATATGAGAATATTTTGTTTATATTCCCATGGTCTATAACTGGATTCATTCAAAAATTCTTTATATTCTTTTGTTGAATATTTTGATATAACTTCTTTTTCTGTTGATGTAAATTTTGTATTTCTTATAAATGAAGCAAGAATACAATTAGGTACAGATGCACTACACATATGTCCTCCTGTAGGAGATTGAAGATCCGTTTTATCTCCAATGTTTGGTAAATCTTTCATATCTTTTCCTTTCACTGGTTGTTTATTAGAATCTATAAAAGCTTCAGTTACAGTACATGGCATATCAATTGTTTTACGTTTTGATAGAATATATTGTGCTCTTGCTAGAGCTTTATTTTTCCATGCCAATCTTTTTGTTGAAGTTCTAACAACATTTGTTGTTGTTGTTGTTGACATAGAGGCTTCTTCACATAACCCTTCTTCAATATCTCTTAATACAGAAGCTCCAAGACAATCAGCATCTTCACAATCACCAGAATTTGAAAAACCCTGTGTAGTATCACGATCCCAACTATCAATATCAATTTTTGAATGAGGTCTTGATGTTTTAGTTGCGTTTCCATATCTTACATCTGCAGTATATAGAATTTGAGTAGCACAAAAGGTTCCAATACTTAAAATAGAATCAATACATTTAAAATAACCAGGATGTATTTTATCACCTGATTCCGAAAATTGTTTATCTGTAATTTTAAGAAAGGATTCTTCTGATAAACCATGTCTTACTAGAGCGGAATTTAATAGTTTAATAAAATAATTTTCACTATTCTTATTAAATCCTTTATGATCATGCATATAGAATCCAATAGGAGGCATATCACCTTGTTCTGTTGAATGATATGCAATATGTAAAGATTTTACAGAAGCAAATGATGGTGATACTCTTGATGGATATTTATCAGCAATTTTTGATGTATTTATATTATTTTCAATATCTTCTAAATGTTCCATACGTCTTTTTTCAGATTTAGCTTCTTCACACATATAATGTTCATTTCCTTTTAATATATAAGCAATACTTGATGGATTAACAGAATAACCTCCTGCTGAGGTAGAATCAAAATTCTTTGTTGTAATCAAATTTCTTACATAATTATTAATAATTAAAGGAAATGCTTTCTGTAAAAGAGTTGTATGTAATGTACTATTATATATTACTTCTATTGATTCTTTATCATGTTCACCACCATCGTCATCATCGTTTAAGGAATTAATCTGTTGTTGTTGTTGTTGTTTATGAGTTGTTGGTGATGATGACGATGGTGATAATGAAGAAGCAGATATATTATCGGATACATGGCTATGACTAATAGGTGTTTTACCACTTAATATAGCATTCAAATAAATTTCACTAATTTTTTTAATACCTCCTTCATTTGACATTGAAGAAATTGAATTATTCAATTTTGAAAACTTTGTATCAAAAGAAGATAATATAGATTCTGTTAATCCATTTACATTGACAGAGAATATTATAGTAGATTTAGTTGCATATTCAGCAGCTTCTTCATGAAATACCTCTTCTATGGGTTTATTGTTATTACTTTGATGTTTTCTATTACCATTACCATGACCATGGCCATTAGATTCAATATGTTTATTATATAATTCCTCCATTTTTGATTTATATAATCTAGGATCTATAACCAATCCCTCTATATTGAAAGTTCCTTTAGGTATAGAATTTGATTCTCTTGCACATTCTAAAATTTGTCTAGCACTAATTCTTGCTAATCCTGCTTGAATACTACGTTCTGTATTACCATTTTCCATTTCATCAATAGATTGAACACATGATGTTTTACTTTTTACATATAATTTAAACCATATATTTTCATCACCTTTCATATTATTAGCTGTAGGTAATTCAATACTATGAAAAGGTTTAACAAGATTATATGTTTTAATTGATTTTTCTATAGACTTTGTTGATATTAAACAATTATCACATCCTTTACATAAAATTTTACCTTCCTTACATAAACTGCATTCAAGGTTAGATGATTGTATGGCTTTTTGTGGCGGTGGTGGTATTACACCTGTTCCATTTGATGATGAAGTTACACATTTATTAAGTAATAATATTAATTTATGTGCTTGATCCTGTTGTCCGTCATCTTCATATGTACATGAAGACCCAGCTTTTTCATGAATATGTATTTTTTTCGTACCTCCATATTGTGTTGATTTATAACCATAATAATGTTGTTCCCCCATATCATATCCACGTCGTTCTTTTTTATCACAACTATCATTTAATGTACCCAATAAATGATGTAATTTTATCAAAGTTTCATTATTTATTATTTTTATACTTGGAAATGCATAACGAATTTTAGTTGTCAAATTTGGATTTTTTAATCCAATATCTTTAGGTAGACTATAAGGAAATACTTCACCATCGAAAGTAATTAGAAATCCATTATAATGCCATGTCCAGCTATTATTCATTGAATATATATCAAAGAATATTACCTTATGATCTATCAATATTAAAATGTTAGCTAAACTAACATCATTTTCATTTACCGGCTTACATTTAATATTGGTTTTATTTGAATAATCGTTAGGTGATGATGATGATGTATTTGTGGTACCAGTACCAGTACCATTAGCATTAGCATTATTACTAACAGTGTTAGTGGAAGATGTTAATTCCTTAAATTCTTTATTTGTTAAATCCTTTTTAACCGTGATATTATTACTAGATACTTCTCTAAATTTAATAACTTCAGAGTCACGATTACCCCATGTATTCCATGACACTAAAAAAGGCTCATATTCATAAATACCTCCTACTAGACCAATTCCTTTCATTAAAGCATTTATACTAAACGATGGACAATCAACCGGTTTGGATGCCTTTGTTTCCATATTTATTTGAATGCGATACGGTGATGGCTAATGATGAATGCTCCCTTTTCACGTAAAAAGATGTTACACAAAAATAAACAATTTATTTATATATAATGTATCTCATCATAAATTAAAGATTATTAATTTAAAACCTTTTTCTATTCACTTTGGTAGTGCTATCAATTTTCAATGGTTTTGTTTTACTCCAATCTATGAATATTCTGTAACATGTAATCTCCTTTTCTTCTCTAAAATTTCTATCAATTTTTTTCGATATTACATCCCATATATTGTATAAGAAACTCCATTTTTCATCTTCTAATGTTTCTGTAGGTCTAGCATCTTCTTCTTCTTCTTGTAATAACATAACATTCATTTTCATTTTAACAACAATACTATAAAAATTAAATGATTCTATATAATTTAATACCTTTGAAATTTCTGTTAATAATTCTCTATTATCACATAATTCAACAATTAAATTGTTTCTCTTAATACGTTCCCTAATGATGATATCATATTCTTTCTCAAAGGTTTTTGACATAAATTTTTCATAATTATCACCATCTATTTTTGTAAATTTATTCAATGCACCAACCACAAATGTTGTAACATCAAAGAGGCCTATTTTATTATTAAAGAACAATAATATACGTTCTTTCAGATGTTTTTTTTCAGTTTCATTTAACTGAATACTATTTATGAACGTATCTTGTATACCACCTATTTGATTTATATTTTTATCTCCAATTATACTCGTATTTATAACACTTTCTCTGGTGTTTAATGTACGATGATCATGATGTGTTTTCATATTAAAGATGTATGTTTATGTAATGTGATTAATTGATATGTTATCACTAACTAACTAAATTGTTAATGTTTTGGAAAAATGTCCTAATCTTAGTCGTAGATATATCTATAAAATCAAAAAATAGAAATATCATTTATTTTCAACAAATAAAAAAAATTACCTATAAATAGTTATCCTTTGTGATTAAGGAAAAACAAAAAATAGTCATCCAACACATACACACACACACACACACATAAATAAATATTACCATATGAATACCATACAAAATAATAATATATATTATAGTATTACATTGGGAAATGCGAATTATCATGAAGCAATATATTCTATCAATGGATATATTAATAGAATTGATGCAACACCATTTTATAACTCAAAATCTTCATTGTTTGCAGGAGAGAATTTTTTTTTCATATGTAGGGAAGATCGTGTAATATTTATTCAATCAAGTGAATGGATAGATGTTTTCCTAGGTTCATGTGATACAGATAAATGCGTAGAATGGATTTAAGAATAAAAACATGTTGAAAGATGTATATCTATATATATTTGGTTGTAAAATAATTAAATAAATGAATTTGTGTTTGTCTTATTAAAAATAATTCATCTATTATTTCTAACATTCAATGACAGGAGGAATCCCTTTGCCTATATTTTTGTTATGGGTATTCATTATTATATTGTTCATTGTATCATTGTGTATTGATACTATATTAAAATCCTTACGTAAATTGTATCATAGATTCAATTCTTGTATTTTAAGTACATTAAAATACGTGAAAGAAGGAATAGATAAGATTTTAGAATATATTAAGGATAAAACGCGTACAATTGAAACGTATATAAAAAAAAATGGTAAAAAAGGTACTAATTCTGGTTCACATTCAAAGACTTTAAAAATAAAAAAGAAGAAGAAGAAATAATTTATTATCTATCTAATACATATTCTATTATGGAGAAAGAGTTTGTTTTTAGATAATTTCATGACATATTCTTCAATTGTATCTTTGATATAATAATAAACTTCAATGACTTGTTTTTTCTGTCCTGCTCTATGTAATCTATAATTTGCTTGAATAGAAGGCCATGGAGTCCAACCAGGGGATAAATGTATAATAACAGATGCGCACACAAGACTAATACCTTGATTTGCTACTTGAGTAAATAATAAAACCTTTATTCCCGAATCTCCATTAGCAGGTGTATTTTGATAAGATTTTAAAATTCCTTCTCTTGAAGATACATTCTGTTCACCTGATAATAATATACATGTAATATAATGATCTTTTAATTCTTTCATTAACCTCTTTAAAGCTTGAACCGAATAATCAAAAATTACAACCTTCTCATCATTACCTACTTTTGTTCGAATAAATTCTATTATTTTCCTTCCTTTTGTACTTAACGGCGATATAATTGATGTTTTGGTATTTGAATCATCGAATATTTGTTTCTTTGTATTCTCCGATAATGGAGATGATGGGTTTGTATTTTCATTAATATCTGATAATTTCACATCTTTTGGGAGTTTTATATTATTGATAATGTAAAAGCTTTTACACATTTGTCTCATTATTGTGATATATGAAAGTACACATGGATTCTTTTGAGATAAGTTCACTTTATTTGCATATATATTATAACATTCTCTTTCTAATGGTGTATGAAAATCACTAATTTCATATAAAAGTATTTTTGGTTCCATAAGTGGGACATATTGATGTATTAGTGATGTGGCAGTGTTATTATTAGAGAATATTGATTTTAATTCATTTTTTGTTCTTCTTATCATTATATTTGATAATTTTTTATGTGAATTATTGTCATTAGCGGTGCTGGTACTATTACTAGTATTAGTAGACTCTTCATTATCTATATTATAATAAATATCATTATCTATATTAATATCTTTTAAATACGATTGAATTACATCATCATGCATTCCTATAAAAATAAATGCATTTTTAAGATCATTGATAGAATTTCTAATTGGTGTACCCGTTACATACCATCTATGTTTAGCATTAATCTTTTGAATTGATTTGAAATAAATTTTAGTTTGATTGACAATATAATCTGCTTCATCACATATTAACCTTGAAAAGGAAACTTTAAAAATCCATGTAAATACACTATTATTCGTATTTATTGTTAACAACTCATTGGATAATATTTCTTCTTGATCCTCCTCCTCCTCTCCCTCTTCTATATTCTCTTCTTGTTCATCAATCAACAATGATTCTTTTTTATTATTATGATATAATGTTTTTAATGAAGATATATTATTTAAATGACCAAAAGTAGAACTAATAAGATGATATGTGGCAAAAATAATATCATATTTCATATAATTTTCTTGGTTTATAGAATCAGACATTGATTGAGATAATATACATACATCAAATGTTCCCATTGGATAAAATATTTTAATTTGTTCCACCCAGTAATCAATAATTGATCTATGTGAAACAATTAATGTAGGAGGTTTTCCATGTATTCTTTTTCCTGTTAATTTATAGTTTTTTTTAATATCCTCTAAAATGAGTTGAAGATATTGCATTGTTTTTCCTGTACCTGGTTCATCACAATTCATACCACCATGACATTTAATTTTAGGTATAATTGAATCATTTTCACGGTTAATTAAAAATTCTAACCCTTTTTCTTGATGTTCCCATAAAGGTTTTAAAGGTTTAATTTTCATATATGAATTTAACGGAGCATCTAATTTTGTTATTCTTTCGTTAATAGAATTAGATTCTATTAAAGTTTTACTGTTAATATTGGAATCTTTTTTTTGTATATCTTCAAGTATTTGCTTTTGGTATTTAGATGTTTCTGAAATTTTATTCACTGTACTATTATTTTTTAAAAATATATAAGATGAATATTCTGGATTCGAAAGAATAAATGTTGTCCATTCATTATAGATATTGAAATATCTATTTGGATTATCTTTTGTATATTTCATTGCGCTTCCTCCACAACCATAAATCATTGTTGATACACTGGAATTATCATGATTATTTGATACATCGTTGGATGGAGATATCGTATTTATATCCATGATAGGCGTAGATGTAAGTGTTGTCGATGAAGACAAAAAAGAATAGGGTTTAATTAATATATTATTGTGTAAAGGTAACACCACCATATCATGTTTATTTTCCTCTAAAAGCAAAGAAAATTTTTTAGAAAAAGGTACCGTAGAATTAATGAAATTATCATCATTCTTTTTAGTGATACTATTCTTCTTTTTATTAGAATACATATTATTGTTACTACTACTATTAACTGTGTTATTACGACGAGCATTTTGCTTCAGTTCTATATCCATCATATAGCTTTGTGTTCTTTTTTTTTTCATCTTTCTTTCCGTCTCTTGTAGAGCTGATTGGAAAAATTTTCTCTTAATACCACAACTACCGTTACCATTATTTATTGAATCTGGTGAAGACGAAATATTACCTACACGAGTATTCCTACTCATTCAGAAATTAATATATATTACTATTAATGATAATATAAATAATTTACCATAAACGGAACGGTATTATCATTACTTAAAATGTCTTGTCTTAACGGTGAAACATTGTTATGGGGAAAAAATGCTTCAGATATGATTATACGTGTGTTAATCATATTTTGCTATTTTTAATCTAAATGAATACAGCAAATACAACATCAAAATGTTATGGTCAATACAATTGTATATTGGATCTTTGTCGTATAATGAATGACCCGTCGGTGGATTATGCCTGTTTTTCCACATCCCCTCCTTATTCTTTCGCTCCTCTAACAACAACAATGGAAATGTTATTAATATTCATAGTACTAATTTTATGTTTTATCAATATATTAATGTTTGTCGTGTTAGTACGGTACAGGAGAATAATAGCAGTATATCAAACACAAGAGGAAGGTAATATTTTATTACATGACATGGATACCCCTACAATGCGTAACGAATTTAAGTGAAATGTAGAGACAAATAAACAATTTTCACAATCCCGTGACACCGGAAAGACGGAAGAAGGAGTAAATTTTTATTATTTTTTAACATTTGTACATAACGTTTAAATGTGTTCCCGTATACTTCCACTCGTAGAAATGTGTTCTAGCTTAGTTGTACTATCATAATATGTTGATATCTCTACATCATTCGACATCATGACGTTGAATTTTCTGAACGCTTCTGTTAGATTATAACTATAAAATAATTTTGTTGATATCTTTACACCATTCAACAACAGTTGGTGTATTGTATAAATGGTTAACCTCTCTGACGCACTACCAGTCATATCAATGTATCTGATACTTTTCGGAATACTTTTCAATCCATTATCAGTAATATTATAGCAACGTCTGATAATGAGGGTTTTAATATTTAAAGGAAGATTTTCCATTCCTTCATCATTCATTCTATAGCATTCAGTAAGATTAAGATATTCAATATTTTTAGGGAGGTGTTTTAATCCTTTTCCTGTAATCTTATTACAATTACATATTGATAGATACGTGAGATTCATTGGAAGATTTATTATCCCTTCATCAGAAATAAGACAGCAATTACTAATATCCATTTTTTCAATATTTTTAGGTAGATTTTTCAATCCATCATTTGTAATCTTATTACAAAAAGAAAGATCAATGATTTTAATACTTTGGGGTAGGTATTTTAGTTCTTCATCCGAGATTTCTTGACAATTATGCAAACTAATATTTATAATATTCTCCATTCTTGAAAGATACCCTAAACTTTTATCAATATTTTTACAGTTTCTGAGTGAAAGGGTTTTAAGAGTCAAAGGCAATCCCTGTAGAATGCTATAATAGCATATGCAATTATGAAGTAATAGAGTTTCAATATTTGTGTCACAAAGATGGATTAATACAGTATCATCTCTAAATGCATAATCTTCTGCACTACCACCACCAACTATTTTAAGTTCTATTATATTTTTAGGAAGATAATGCAGTCCTGTTTTTAATTTTTTGCAAAATCTTATCTTCAATATTTTAACAGAAGAAGGAATATTTTTCAATATTTCTTCTGTAGCTGGTTCGAAAAAACCAATATGGAGTTTATAAATATTTGTCGCTTTTTTCAATATATTTATTATATCTTTTATATTATCAGCTTCTTTATTCCTTTCTGATGATAGGCTATAATGACATCTACCCTTTAACGATATGTGTTTTATATTTTCCCATAAATATTGACATTTTTTTGATGTAGATAAAAAATGTTTTATATCATAAAATGACATGAATTCAAATATAATTTGCCATATGTCCATGAAAGTTAAAAGCAGTTGAAATACGCCATCATCGACACTACTACAATGAATGATAATACATTATTTATGACAATACCTTTTATTTACGGTGCTTCTACCTCTTTTCATTTAATGTATTATTCAAATAATACACCCAATTCTTAATTGATCGATATTTTATTACTATATAAAACGGATTTAACCTATTTTACTATAAAAATCGGTTTTATTTTTTTTCATTATATTAGTAGTAGTAGTAGTAATATACGCAATATACATGAATGGTAATTTATTACGTCCTAAAATCGAAATGCCATAAAATAAACACAATTTACACGATGATATTTCATTTATTTTTTTACATTGCGTCGTCTAACAAAATTAATGTATAAATATATATACGGGGGGGTTTTTTTCCATGCATTACTACGTTGTCCTAATAACTCCATTTCTAATGGAAACTGCGGGTAGATACATTCTCATTAGTTGTAATATTTTAAAAAATGATATCAATACAGAGAAAAATAACACTAGATTTAGTATGGCAACAATAATATAAGTTGGTGTAAATGTTGTACAGCTACCTGATGGAAGAGATAATACATAACAAGCATAGACTGTATAAATCGATACCGCAAGAGCGAAACATGTTAAAACGAATACAATAATAATAGCCATTGTTGTAAAATAAAGATATATTTTTAAATCAACAATAAAAAGAAATAAACCCATTACAGAGGATAATATTACCAATACATTCCATACAAAACCATATCCCCATGTAAATAAAGGAAGGAAATTAAGTATTCCAAAAGGAGTCCACATTAAAAACAAACTAACCCATATAATGACCCCTATTATACTATTTACAAAGACTGTCATTCTACAATCTGAATCTGCTAATTTCGATGCAGGGAATGACATTTTTTATCAATGTATGATTGATTAGTCAACACCAATACCACAGATGTGAATATGTGTATAATTATTATATTATTATTAAAAACATTACACAATAATAATGTAATGTATACTCTTTTTAAAAAGATATAAGTATATTTATTATATTATTTTATAATTTTGTAATGCACTTACACCTTTTTCCATATAGAGGTGAAATTTTAATTACAATCCTTTAGAGATTGTTCATTGAAATTTATAAAGTGGCATCTTCATTATATATTTGTTTAATCGTTTTCATTATCACCATATTATTTAACCATGTTGATTCTTCTCGATATGGTGGTGGTGGACGTAATAGAGAAAAAGAAGAAAATAAGTTTATAAGTGAAGTAAAAAAATATTCAAATGGAGAAATTAAAAAATGTAATAAAGATAAAGATTGTATCACAGATAGTTGGTGTGATTCTATAGGAACAATTTGTGGATTAAATGGATTGTGTTTATTAATACCTGATTTTCCATGTACACATGTACAAAAATGTGATGATAAAAAAAGAAAATGCTTAGATATACCTTGTTTTATAAGAGATGAATGTTCAGATAATTTATTTTGTAATGGTGAGGAATTATGTACTCATACTGAAGATAAGGGTAATATATGTAAAACTGGTGAAAGGCCGTGTAAACAAACGGAAATTTGTATAGAATTATTTCGAAATTGTACAAATTATATGCTTAAAGAGACTTCGGTTGATACAACAACAACAACGACAACGAATAATCATCAACATTCTTCTTCTTCTAATGTTGTTGTAAAAGATAACGAAAAATATCATGCTGCATCACCCGGTACATTATGGGACGCAAATGATAGTACAACTCAAATAGCATGGCTTGTTTCTATTATAGTATTTGCCGTAGTTGTAATGAGTTGTTTTTTCTTATTATTTTTATATATATCATGTAGAAGTAAATTGTAATTCATTTATTAAACTATTACATCCGTGACATAAATACTGAACCAAATCATCAAGTGATCACTCGGATAGGTTCTTGTTTCCACCATTTTCATATCCCCTATTGCTTTTGCTTGTCCAATAAGTTTCATTCCTAGTGAAAATCCGTGATCAAGTCTAGACATAGCGTTAAAAGGTTTATGTTCTGGATCGTGTTCAAATCCAATGAAAGTTCCACTTGCATTTGAAAGAGGATAAGCCAAATCATTGAAATGTTCTAACATTGCTTTTCTTTTGGCACCAAGATCTTTATCATCAAAAAAATTGTAATCACCTGCACATATGAATGGTATTGGAACCTTTAAAAGATAATCTATTAAAAATATGACAGATTCATGCTTTACATCTTCATCCAGGTCAAAATGAGTATTACAAATGAAAAATTCTTTCTTTGAGTCAAGCGCTTTTAGTTTTAACACTAAAACTATCCTACTTTCGTTTGGTTTTTTTTTATTAAGTGGTAAGAATTCAATGCTCTTACCAATTAAGAAGAATTTATCTCTTTTGTAAAATGTCGCCAATGCAAAAGAAAATTCCTCTGGGCCATAATAGGCGTGATCTGCTTCATAACCAAGTGAAGAAATTTCGTGTAAAAGATCATGTACTTTGATAGATGATGTTTCCAAATTTCTCAATTCTTGTAAGCATAATATATCAGGTAAATGTGTTGCAATTTGTTCCTTAATTCCAGGCCATCGTTTATCAAATTTGGTTTCTTCATGAGATTCTTCTCTACGAGCTTGATCAATATTCCATGTAGAAAAAGTGAATGTTCCTGAGGGGGTATGTGTTTCCATTCTATTGGCTTTCGATTCGAATAATAATATAATTATATTTTCCGTATTTATATTATTTTTATTTATACTTATTTAGTAATTTCATATCATTTGTTATTTATAGTCAATGAACAGGAAAAGTACTAATAAAAATGAAATATGTATTACTGATTCTAACAAGTCATATATGTTACATAATGACATAATATTGGATATAAAAAAAGGTTGTGAAAATACATTACAACTATTAGAATCTCAACGCTTTATTGAAGGATTTATTACGAAACCTTATGAGGTCAGTATTATATATGTGAAAACATATCCATCTACTTCAAAAATATACAAGATCGCTACGTTAGTCATGTTCTTATTATATATATGTTTTTCTATATTACATTACATTTTAGACAATGAAATTTTTTTATTTAAATATATTTTCATGTTATTCTGTATAACGTTTTCATGTATTAGTTTTATAACATATTGTATATTCCCATCATCAGCCATAGTCACCACAAAGAATTATATTAGAAATCAAAATCATATAGAATACAATGAAAAGGAAATAAACATTGAATTTAAAGAATGGTACGATAACATGGTAAAAGAATTTATTAAACATAAATCAAAATCGATTGCATATGAAAACGTACACGAGTTAATAACCGAAACACAATACAATATACCGGATGCTATGGAATATATAAAACTCAATAAATACGATTATAATGATTACTCTGATTAAACAAGTCAATTTAACAATTCGATAGTTAATAAAACATATAAATTAATTACTATATTTAGTAATTTATATACTATATATAACCAATTAATTAGGTGATATTATTGAAATTATTATGTATGACAACGTACCCATGTTACCCTATGAATCACGATGTGATACATCAAAGGATAAACATGTTGAGGTTAAAATGCAGGATATTAATACAAACAATGACAAACCTTTAATAAAATCATTTTTCAACGAAGATGGTACATTAAAGACCAAAGATGAAGCTCGTCAAATAGCGATCGATAATGAATGGCATTTTATCCGTACTAGGATGGATACTATAGTATATAGCCAATCTCGTGAATATTTCACTTCAAAGACATTGTTTCAAGAAAATATTGACAAGATTGAGGCATCAGGGATTTTCAAAGCTAAATTAGACAACCAATGGTGGGTGATTAAAATGATATTAAAGTAAAAGAGTGTTTAAATAAATTTATTTTTTTATTCTTCTACACTCTCTAAACCAGGCATATCACCATAATCATCATCATCACCATCACTCCCAAAGTTATCATATCCACCATAGTCAATATGTCTAACCCTTTCTAATCTATTATCTTCGTCAACATAATCATTATCATCACCATCACTCCAAAGCCCATATCCACCATAGTTAATATTTCTACCCCTTTCTACTCTATCATCTTCGTGTTCCTTTTCCATTCGAGCCTGTATATCACTAAAAAAAACTAGGACGGGATTATCGAGTGCCGAAAAGACGTCTTCATCATCTCCGTATTCTTTTGAGTCTATGGGGTTGATCATCATACTCCTATTATCTGACATACCTTCCATTATAGGCAAATATTTATTTATTGAAACCGAATTCTTAATTTGGAAATACTAAATACCGGATATAAAAGACGAATTCAAAATACAAATTAATTTATTTAATGTTAATTGTAAGTTCAATGTCATCATATTTCATCCAAATCTTCAATAGATAAGGCATTTACAGGAAATTCTATCAATGTAATATAATGTTCATAATATCTCTTGAATGTCCATGCAGCAATTAACCCAACTGAAGATGATATACTAACAATATATATATTTAACCCTTCTTCTATAATGGTCATATAACCTTCGATAAACCAAATAAAAGATAACACACAATAAAATATCAGGAATACATAAAATAAATTACGTGATAGAGTGTTACCATCAATATCATCTCTCTTTGCATTGTTATGAACTTCATTTAAAATCCATCTCGTACCGATACTATAACAAACTAATGCCAAAGACACAAATATGAAATTATAATCTCCGGTCATTTTTATGTGTTACTGATATACAGAAGTATTAAAAATGGTTTCATATATAAAAATTTAACACATGTATATTATATAGACATATATAGTAATAATGTTACATGCTGTCGTTGTTATTGGCCTTATTGTAAAAATATCGTGTGTGTAATGGATGTAGGCGAATCATTCCAGTTAATGTAATTAATGTTGACGGTTCCTTATCATATTCACTTAGGATGTTTGTATGTAATGAAGGACATTCGTTATGTATTAATGTCAATGAATGGCCTGCCCCATGGATGAATAAAAATTATAATAGTAAAAAATTACCATATGTATATATTAGAATGGGACTTTAAACAATGTCGAAGAGAAATTGTATTTAATTTATTTGTTTTACATTTGTTAAATGATAATAAAAACCATTTTATTTTAATCTATTATCATAATATTCGTTTGCTATTTTAATCGCTAGTATCCATCTGTTCCGTTTTGACTCACAATAACCAAAATGTTCGATACTCCCAGGCCATGATTTATCGATCGTATTAATATGGTCATAATAATACGCTGTTTCTAATTTTTCCGGTACATTATCTGATATTTTGATTATATATGTGCCATTGTAGTAACAATCTGCAATACCAACGGCAATGTGTTTTATATGTCTCGTATCACATTCAATCAAATGTTGAACTTTGTCTATTAAATCGCTTTGTTTAAATTCAAATGTTCCTGTCTTAGGATTACTTAGTCCATATATGCGTGCTAACATTTCTAAATTTTTTTTAATTAAATTTACATTTTAAGATATGATTATATATCCACACCTTTTTAAGATATAAATAGTTTTATTAAAATATTATACCATTTTTTGTGATGTAAATACACAAATAGAGTATAATTATCATATCAGGAATATGATTAGTCCATTACTTGTTTTAGTGATAATTTATCTTTTCCATCATCTACATGGAGTGAATTGTTTATTTTCATGTTCAAATGTAACAGATGGATTAGAATGTTCTACAACCGATTTACAATATATAGGAACATGTCCATCTGTTTTAAATAATTCAGTAGATATTTCATGTTGTTTGAGACAGAATTTAAATTCTAGTCAAATTTGTATAAATTTTATTGATTTTAGTTGCTCTGAATCATATCAATGTATTAATGGAAGATTTTATATAGGTATTTTTGAGAATACTACAAATACATTGATGAAAGGTAAAAGGTGTTTAGATTTACTTGATACAATATCAGATTCAAATTCATCATCTTCATTAAATAATGGTACTCAATATGATAATTGTTGGGATTCTAGTAATGGTGGACCTTTTACAACCACATTAGGAGGAGGTTCTATTCCTGAGATACCATTATCAATTGATATTAGTTGTGTGGATCAAACAACTCTAATTACAAATGCATGTCAATGTTATTCATGTAAAATTAGACAATTTTTATATCCAAGAGGAATAGATGGACCCTTCAAACCCTCATTTTCAATACATGGAAATAGATGGATTGCTAATGATACAACTACATATGATTGTAGTTGTATCATTATGCCATCCTATTTTATGGGGAGTTATCAATTTTTGAGTAATATGCCTGTAACAAATTATTTTAATCCTATTGATTTCTCAATAGATCCCAATAATGTATGGGTATGGTGATATAAAAAGGTTTGTGCGCACATACTACTACTACTACTAATACTACTACTATAATGATCAAACACTAATGAAAAATTTAAACTAAATAAAATAATTTTATTGAATTTGTATCATATTCACTCTTGCGGATATCGGTTCGTCAACACCAAGAGTACATAAACCGAAAAAATTAAAATCCCATGGTTGTATGGCATTCCCTTGATCACCTGATGCCCAAAATCCATATTGAAAAATAATAACATCATCTGCTGTTACAGGATAAGTAAAAACAGAACTGACAGGAAATATAGGCGTGGGTTGTGTATTTCCATTCGCAGCAGAACTTCCAGAAATTTGAACAAATGGTCCTGTACCACCTATTTGAACTGATGCCAGAACAAATGAAAGAGTGGTTGCAAAAAAACTTTGATCCGTAAATATAGTGAATTCGAATTTCCATATACCTGTATCATTTACTTGAAAACTACAATTAGTACTATCGTAAACCCAATTATCTGTATTTAAAATAATATTATTAAAACATATTGTTGTAAAACCTGTTCCACAACCATCATTAGATTGTTCTGTATCATCCGTAGCAAATAGAGCACCTTTAATTGAAACTAAATCAATTGTAGTCACATTTGTTACATTAGTAATATTAGATACAGCCACATTTGTTATATTTTGACAACACTTGGTATAATTAAATATAGAGAATCCAAATGCTATAGCTCCTAATATACCCAATATAAATAAAGGTAGAAAACAACAAAAAATCCATCCTAATGTCCAATCACCTCTTCTGGTACGACGTTTTTTGTCCTTTTCATCATCACTATCCGTATTATCATTATCATTATCATCCACCAATTTTTTCTGTTGTTGTTTTTTATAAGCCTTTGACGACATTATATCTCAATATTCTTTGTTGTTGTGGTATTATTAATAATAATACCTAAACGTGTTGGTGGTATTTAATACAACAATACTATAAATACAATAGTAATAATATATAATTATTATAAAAATATATATTTAAATATAGTCTCTCTTCGAAGCTTATTTTTCATTTCATTCTATATGTTTTAGGTTTAGGTTTAGGTTTAGGTTTTTTATTGTTTACAGAGGATTTGTTTTTCATTTTCTTCATGTTTAACTGACGTTCCTTTATAATTGCTCTTCTCGTTGAATAAATTTTTTTATATATTTTATTACCAAAAGTCATAATAAATTCATTCTTAACTAAATTCATTGTAAATTCATCATCATTTATATGTATTACCCAACCTTCAATATTTGTAATTTTATGGTGTTTAATAAGAAACAGCATTGATGTTGCAAGTTGAACAGAAGCACAATTTTTAATAGTTAAAGGTATTCTTCTTAAACACCCTGACATTAAAGGATTATTGTTATCTCTTTTATCAAAATATCCTTTATAACCTGTTTTTAATTCAATACATATTATTTTTCCTGTATCTTTTTCAACACATACAATATCTATTGATGTTGCCATTTGAATGGATGCATCATAGACATCAAATTCTGATATAATTGGTTTCCATCCATTAGAACGAATGGCTTTCATTATTTTATCAGTCCATTCATGTACTTTTGAATATTTTTTAAGAAAATTTGGCATATCAAATAATATATAATCATGTATCTGTTCATGTATCACTGTACCTCTTATAGATCCATAAAATTTTCCTTTTCCATGACTAATCCTATTACCACCACCACCACCACCACCACCACCACCACTTGAAGAAGGTATAATTTTAGTTGGATCAAAGTCTTTCCAAAAACATTCTTTTAATACAGGTAATAACCCCGCCACAGGTTTCCATTGCTTATCCTTAGTTGTTGTTATAAAATAACAATTTCCTTTGAAAATTACATTAGCATTTCTTTTATCACATAATAACTTACTCACTATATCAAATTTGTTAATCAATTCGGCTAAATTCACGTTCATAATATTCGTTATTCTTCAATCACCTATACAAAATATTCCTTATTGCAAAAAAATAATTATAATTATAACAAATTAAATCAAATCAAATAAACACTTTATTCCATTTTACACTGATTTGTCTACACATAGGACAATCAATTTTTTTATCCTTAATTACTCCAGATAAACATGATTCACATAAACACACATGATTGCATGTATGTAATAAGATACATTTTTTGTTGGATAAACATACCACACAAAAATTTTCATCGATAGTAACATTATCTTCTTTTTCATCGCCATCATCTTTTATAATTATCGGTTTTGTTTCTTGGATTCTATTGGACCCAAAAATTTGAATAAGATTTCCATTATTTTGGGCAACACCAACATCAACATGGTTATCAATAAATTTGATTAATCCTGGATCTATTGATGATACATCTCCATCAATAAAAATAGAAGGAGCATAACTTACATTCACTCCATTTCCATACATATAATTCGTCATTGTACCAACTAAAAATTAGTAAATTACATATGCATATTAATATACCTTTAATTCCTCTATTAAAAAGTTGTTGTTTTTCTTTTTCAGAAGCTAACTGAGATTGTAACGCAGCTATTTCCAAATCTTTCTCATTCTGAACCTTTTTCAAATTTCTCATCGCGCCTAATAAACTATCGTTAGGTGGATTATAATGAATTATGGGCATGAATTCCGACATCTGTGGTAGTGGTAGTGGTACAACAGATTCAATGGAATTACCTAACATAATACATGCCTTGATCCTTTGTGATTTTGAATATAATGTGTTAACCATAACACTAATATCCCCTGTAGCATTTATCCCGAATAATTCAATTACTTTTATTTTATATTCATCTGTATTTATCCATATCATAACATTGTCACATATCGATTGCGATTTAAAAGGCTTTATAATAGCTGTAACACATTGTTTAATAATTTTTAAAGCCTCTATTTTGAAATGATCGGTATCAAAATAACATATAATCTTCCCTATATCTACAAGATCTACAAGATGTATACGTTTTACTATAATTTTCAATGCTCCTATCTTCCAACTATCACCTTTTATTCGATTTATAATAGAACAACATGTTTCTGTATTATAGAAAATAGCATGATCTTTATCACGGAATTTCTTTTCATTGATTTCATGTAATAATTTCAATGACTCTATTTGGTCCTTTGACCCTTCGATATACGTTAATATATTAACCATAATATAGGGTGTCATGGTTACAATATTATATTTTTTAATCAATCTATTCAAATGCCAATATTTACTACCCTTGGTTATAGGACAAGAATATTGAATCATCATGTAAAGATCATCATCGGACAATGGTTCTCTTTCTTGATCATAAGTTAATTTTTTTTCTTCGTATTCATTTGAATAGGAGGACGTTGCCATATCTCAATCTCAATCTTTAATTAATTATTTACTATTTCCTATTTATCCGATAATTTATTTTCCATTAAAAGAAATATTATTTTTTTTAATATAAATCTTATTTTTATTATCTATTATATTGTTTTTTAGATATGATAAAACCTGTTGTATTGTTGTTGTTGTTGTTGTTTATAAAACAAATGTATTCAATGAAGGAAGATCAAAGATTACAACAAATAAATGAAATTCTAAACTCCTCTTCTTCTTCTATTAAATCAACAGTGAAAAAACTTGATTTATTAGATATGAAAATTTTTTTAATAGAAAAATTATCTTCTCCATTCAATGTGCGTATTTCACCTCCATTTTATTATCAATTTCCATCAAATATGAAGGATATTGAAAAAAAAAGAACAGTAAATCAATATAATTCTGTAAATTTACATGAAATTCTATTAAGACCTATTTTTAATGAACTGATTCCAAATTATACAGTATATAGACCTAGTAAAATTGATTTAGATTCTATTAATACATATATTAAAACTAAACAAACTGAAATTATAAAAAGAAGGAATCTATTTTATAGTTTTAAACGTGATGCACGTGAAGAATTTCAAAAAAAGTTAATTAACTCTTTATCTAAAAATAATGGTACTGAATATATTCCTATATCTTATTTTATAAAGAGTTTTGAAAATGAAACTCGTTCACAATTACAATCAATTTATATTATCGATATAGATTATATTATCATTATTTTTAAAGGCGAAGAAGAAGATAACATTTTGATATATTTTGTTTTTTCTATGCATTTGAATGATTTTATTGAAGTATTACATTACTATATAAACACGAAACACTATTCAACTTTAGATGTTTCTGAATACAATGAAAATACAAAAGAACAACTTATCAATACATTATTACCTATAGAAAACATCCATATATCAACAAAGTTTACACAAAATATGAAAATAATTCGGAAGGATCTATTATATATTGATGCTTATGATATATCAATGTATAATTTGCCCAAACAAACAACAACTAACGGTAATAACGCAAATAATATTGATAGTGTAAATTATATGCTTTTATTTGCATCAATTGATTTATGGAAAAAAAAGTTCTTAAATTCGAATGCAAAATTTATTACTTATGGATATATAAACGCATCAGAAATTAAAGACTAATTTATAAATAATTAGCTATACATTCTATTTCCCCCATAATAATAAAAAAATGAAAAATACAATAAATGATAGTATAACTACTATGAGACCGCCTACAGCAGCTTCATCACGACTGTTACGTTTAATATTTTGTGATTTGATCGAATTCTCCAAATATGTGGCAGTATATTCGGTATCCACTGAAATCCAGTAAATTAATGATTCGGTTTTGGTACAATCCCTTGGAGGAGCATTTTTACCTAATGGCCCGTTATTTCTCTCTAATACATCAGCGGCATTCATAGACATATTAATGGACCGGATGGATTGTTAGTTTTTTGATAATAATTTACTATATAAGGAAAAACCTTTTTATATATATCACCGAATGAATATATTTGACAATAAATTCTATACCAAATGACATAACGAAAATCATTTATTAATCTAAATGTAACCATAACATTCCTGTATATATAAAAATGTATTTAATATTGAACGATCTACTGTATTTGCTGATCCGTGGTAACTAACCACACCTGGATTGTGACTCATATTTTGACATGAAAGATCCACCTTTCTAAACATACCAAGAGAAAATAATTCATCTGTTTTAAAGTATTTCAATAGTAACTTTTTTGCATTCTGTTCATATTGATAATCACCATAAAAATATTCAATTATACATATATGATCCGCTACACAATCGTCGTCATAATTTCCCATATCGTGTATATATTTAAGAGTCATGAGCACTTGTTCCCCAATTTTTTGGGATCTAGGCCAATACGCCAGCCATTCTGTAAGAACCGAGTCCGCATAATTATGCAATATATTAAATATAATGGGTTGGTCACTCGCATTTACATCTATACTATCTCCTCCTTTCTCAATTGTTTTAAATACAGCTTTTTTTACGGCTTCTTTAATGTGATGGTTGTTGACATTATTTATATCAATTTTATATTTTTTTAATAGAGGTCCATCATTATCATTGTTTGAAGAAGGTATTGCTCTTTTCTTCATTTTTTTGAAAAATTCGGGTTTATTAATTATATTTGAAAAATTTTACTTTATTTGGTATGCATTTTATATACGGAATATTAAAATACCTATTTAAGTTATAATTGCCCATCATCAACAATCGATACTTCGAATATGGTAGAACGAAATGACGATATAAGTACCGTTGAATCACCTAAAAAATCCTTTATTCAAATGGCGCTTGTTCCCGATGGTGCGACATCAAGACCTGATATTATACACGGTGTTACAATATTAGACGATAATGTATGGTGGAAAGGCAAGACTAAAGGTTTTTTTGTTGAAATAGAAAAGGATTTGTATTGGCCTGGTATTATTTCTGCTTTAAATAATATTGGATATAAATGTAAAAAAACATATATTTTGGATAAATAAAAATTTATTTATTGGTTTTCATTGTATTATATATATCATAATAATCTTCACCTAGGTTTTTCTTAATAAACTCTTCTTTTAATATACCTTCCAACTCTTGTTTATCAATTCTATTGATAGAATTATCACATAACCCTTCATGATATTCTGGGATACTATTGGTGACACCGTAACCATTGGTATCGCCATCACCATCACCATTCAAGGGAAATTTATCACTTAAAATATCATAATTATGTTCTTTAGCCAAATAAAATGCCCTTTTTCTTTTAGACTCACCACCTCTTGTACAAGATAATAATTCTTTACAAAAATCTTCTGCATTTTTTTCTGTTGTATTACCTACGACAACAGCCAATTTCCATTTCTTTTTATCTGCACCATTGTATCCACGATGGGTTTTTGTATGATTATATAAATAAGTTTCATTAAATGGATTTTGAGCATATCCTACTATACAGTCCACTGAAGTTTTACTTATTAATAGATATATAAACCAATCACCATAAGATATATTATTCCTTAGCATTGAATCAAAAAAATGAGAAACAAATAATATTTTTGATGTATCCGTTTTTTCAACTGTTTTTAATGTTATATTATCAATTGATAATATTTTTTTTTTACGATCATTTAATTTATTAGTATTAGTATTAGTGTTATCATTACCATTATCATCATCTACCATAAATTTGTAATTGTATCTACGGTTTTTCATTTTTCCTATAGTACTTATAAGTTTATTGGTATCATAATCATTATCATTGGTACTACCACCACCTCCACCATCTATTTTATCATTAAATGTATTAATGGTATTACCATTAACAATATTTATGGTTTTTGAAGGACAAATAAAATATCCTCTCATATATAAATAGATAAAATTGACGCAATAATAATAAAGATGATTACAACCCAAATAAATACGTCGCGGCAACTTTTATCCAATATAATATACTGTAATTGATAACAAATAATTAATTACAACATAATTCAATTATATGAAAATCGACCTCTTTATTTATAAGTATATGTAGAAAATATGAATGATCTTATCCATTCTGGCCATTTTTTATAATACTTTATGCATGTTTCAATAGTTTGTTCAATTTTACTTAATGTAGTATTATCATAAGACCATATTATATCCTTTTTACTTTTTTTATATATATTAGGCTTTTGTTGATATTGTATTGATATATTTTTATTATTACTATTACCACCTTTAGATTGTAAATGGTTATCTTTATTTGAGGAATCCTCAACGACCGTCGTCGTCGTCGTCGTCGTATCCATATTATTTTGAGTCACATAAGAATGATATAGAGAATCTAACCAATAATCTTTAGACCATATGAAAAAGGTTTTACCATAAACATCAATTAAGAGAAAATTTCTTCTAAACATTCTACATAATAAAACATGACAAATTTTATTAATATCCAAAATTTTACTACCTTCAACCAATATATTACTACCTGCAAGAAAATCAAAATTATTTATCTTATTTACTAAATTATTACCTCCTGTGAAACCATTACCAACATAATTTGTCATTGTCATTGATACATATAATAATATTGTAATATTTGTAACCATTTTTATGTATGCATTTACTTTATCTTCTAATCCATTTATTTTTTCATGATGCTTCATTTCATATGAAATTATAAAGGAAAAAATTGTTCTAATAGATTTTTCAATATCTTTTACCATCAATGTATATGGAGTACATAAAAAATTAGATCTATTCTCTATAAATTTTAAATGATTATCATTATAAAGTGTTGTTGTTGTTATATTGGAGGTATTTGATCGCTGAGGTTTCTTATATTGTTTAATATTGTCATCTAATGTAATTAAAATATCAATTTCTTCTTCTAAAAAAGAAAAATATTTATCCCAATAATCCGATATATCAATAAAATAATTATGTCTCATTTCTTCAATTATAGGTTGCATATTATTTGCTGATGAAGATGACAATGTGTCTGAAAGATTATTGCTACCATCATAATCATCATAATCTTTTCTATCCTCGTATGGTAATATATCCAGTTGATTATCATCATCACCATCGCCATCACCACCATCATAATCATTCATATCATAAAATAAACCCTCCATTTCTTTATACAATACTGAGTCATATGAATCTTCATCTATCGTATTTCCTCCACCTCCACTACCACTACCACCACCTTTTAATAATTTTGATGATTTTTCATCAATCCACATTGAACCATCGTTATCAATATCATCTTCATCAAAAGTAACACTTTTTGTTATACCATTATTATTAAACATGTTTAATTCGTCTCTTATCAATAGATTATTGTCTTTATCATTAACATAATTAATATCAATGATACCACTAATATTATGAATATTAACATTGTTGTTGTTGTTGTTACCATGATAATAATTAAGTTTTATATTCTTTTTATTGTTTTCATGTTCTAATTTATTATCAGGTTTAAGTCTACTATTTTGTTTATATATTAATTTATCATCATTTTCAATAAAAGGTATAAATGAAGCAGCTCCTTTCCTACCCTTACCTTTTTTATTGCCATTATATAAGTAATGTTGTACATGCTTTTTTTGTGTATTATTCATCATCATATCATCACCTGCATATGCACCTACACCTTGACCAATAACAACATTATCATGTTTAAATATTTTAGATGATTCATTTTTAAAAATATTTTCAGATTGAAAATTAGGTAACATCATTAATTCATGACTATTTGATATGACAGTTCCAGAAAACCCACAAACATGAAATCTTTTATCTTCTGTTATTCTTATAGGACATTTTCTATAATTTATTTGTTGTTGATTTTTATTATAATAAATTGCCTTTGTTTTATCATCACAACAAAAATGAAAACTACCACATTTAATACATCCGTAAAATTCTATTGTTTTAAATGGCTTTACAATAGAATTTGTATTATGATTACAAAACTTATCCACATTATTATTATTTGAACAAAATTTACTATATTTATTAGAAATATAAAACAACCAATATATTATTGTATTTTCTTCCCATGTTTTTGGTGATGTTGAATATAATGATTCTGTATACTGCTTAACAGTAGAACTGATGTTGTTGATATCTTCATTGTTCATGATATTACATACCATTTTTAGTAATTTTGTTAATTTAAGACATTGATATTTCAGTTAGTTTTGATTTTAAAATTGCTGCTTCAAAGGTTGCATTTGTTGAAACTTCTTTCATACATTTAATCACAACATTACTATTTGTGATATCTTTATAATTATCATTATCATCGTCATCATCACCATTAATATATCTATTATTATTTGAAACTATAATTTCACATTGATCTATAATCATTTGGCTATTCCATAGAATAATATTATTAACAATAGGTTGTTCTCTAGTATCATCATCATCACCTAAACCTTTACCATCAGTCGTTTCTAGAATTGATTTTTCAATAGCTAATTTATTATAATAATCAATTACGGGTATCATAATTTCTATAATTGTTGAACTAAACATTTTACAGAAACAATTTTTACATAGATGCCTAAATTTATAATACATATTCATTAGAGTTTTTGATTTAGCAATTGTTCTTTCGAGTTCCAATACCCTATTACTTTCTCTATATTTATAATTATCTGATAATATAGAATTTTGAGTTTCTAATGCTATAATATCCATTAAATTATCAATACCTTTTGGTAGACATTCTAAAGCCATTCTTGATGCAACTATATTTTTTTTTGTTGCTGTAAATGCATGAATAAGTTCATATTTACCAAAATTCCTATTTAATGTAGGTAATTTAGGTGTTTTACTATAAATTGATAATGCAAATAATAGTAGTATTGCAATACATAACATTATGATTAACCTCGTATTCGTTATAATTAACTATTCAAAATAAAAAACCATTTAAATCCGTTTTATATAGTAATGAGAGTTAAAAACTATTTATATATGAATGGATTGTCCTATTTAAATATCAAATGCATGACATTTTATTAATAACCCGAATTAATAGAAAATGAAACGGTCTTTATCTACACTCAAAGAAGAAGAAGAATGTTCGATTAGTATTTTCGAATTATTAGGAGAAGATTTGATATTTAATATTTACATTAACTTTGAGACACCCTGTGCCATAGGTCTTTTATTAAAGATATCAAAGATATCCAGATATCTTTTATTTATCTTTATAAATCGTTATGCGGCAATAGAATGGGTTATGCAATTTAAGTACAATTTAAAAAAATTTATGGTAAATCATAAATATTGGGATACACCTGATCATGAAAAAAAATACCATTGGTCTGCAAATAGTAGACAATCATCAATGATTTGTGAACCTGTATTTTTCCTCATGGAACCTAGGAAAATTGTTCACAAGGGAAGGGAAGTAGTTCATACATATTTGGATATTTGTTTGTGTAGCGATCTTAAATCTGTAGGGACAGCTTTAACGGGTACATTGTATTCACTGTGTAATCCAATGAAAAATACAAATAAAGTAGGAACATTTGAATTTTTTTTACGTTGGAGATTAGTTGCTTCTGCAATGTACCGTCGATTATGGGGAACAGATTCAAAATGCGAATATATGAAATGCATGAAATGCTCAAACAACAAGTTAAATTTTAAAGAACAGGAGATGTTAATAGTGAAAAATTTTAAATAAATTTTTATTGTATTTTTTTCATTGTACGAATTATACCTGATGACCCCTTCCCATGTCACGTTTTTTCGGTAAGCGGTTACCCGAAAAATTTTTCCGAATTTCCGAAAATTTAACGGTTTTTCAGTAGTTGACTTTTAAGAAAAAAAGTTTCAGTAGTCGGCTTTTAAGAAAGTCCATTCAAAATGATTGTGAAAAAAGGGTATTTTTTTTTCAGTAGTTGACTTTTAAGAAAAAAAGTTTCAGTAGTCGCCCAGTAATTCCAAATTGTACACTTTTTTTTTGACACCTGTCAAAAACCTGGATTT
>Ga0193723_1000057_pt1 | contig 32555 bp, 27 predicted proteins | sample H2m2metaG_FD_143042 | JGI IMG/M metagenome (GOLD analysis project Ga0193723, IMG submission 143042) | Soil microbial communities from a riparian zone of the East river system, Colorado, United States - H2m2 | ecosystem: Environmental > Terrestrial > Soil > Riparian zone | place: USA: East River...
ACCCGCGGCGCGAACGCGTTCACATCCAGCCCCGCGGCGACCGCCCGGCGCACGTACTCGAGCCCGTTCGCGAAGGTGAACGCCACTTCCTCGACGGCCGTCGCCCCCGCCTCGCGCATGTGGTAGCCCGAGACCGAAATCGGATTGAAGCTCATGTCCTCAGTTGTGGTAAAACGGAAGATGTCGGCCGCGAGCCGGAGCGACGGCTCCGGCGGATAGATGTACGTACCCCGGGCGATGTATTCCTTGAGGATGTCGTTCTGGAGCGTCCCTTCGAGCCTCTGGTGCGGCACCCCCTGCTCTTCCCCCACCACTACGTACATCGCGAGCAGGATCGCCGCGGTGGCGTTGATCGTCATCGACGTCGAGACGCGATCGAGCGGAATCTCGTGGAATAGCCGCTCCAGGTCGTCCACGGTATCGATCGCCACGCCGGCGCGCCCGACTTCCCCATCGGCCATGACGTGATCGGAGTCGTAGCCCATTTGGGTGGGAAGATCGAACGCGACCGAGAGGCCTGTCTGCCCCGCCGCGAGCAGGTGGCGGAACCGGGCGTTGGTCTCCTCGGCGGTCCCGAAGCCCGCGTACTGGCGCATCGTCCACAGCTTGCCGAGATACATCGTGGGGTGGACGCCGCGGGTGAAGGGGAAGGCGCCCGGCGATCCGAGGTCTCGCGCGGGATCGCCGCGCCAGTCCTCGGGCCCATACACGGGTTTGCGGTCGCTCATGCGCCGATCAGCTCGGTCGCGAAGGCGACGTCGGCCTTGCTGCCGATGACGAGGGGCGTGCGCTGGTGCAGCGTCCCCGGTGTGACGTCGAGGATCTGCTGCCGGCCGTCGGTGGCGAGACCCCCGGCCTGGTCCACCACGAACGCGAGCGGGGCGGCCTCGTAGAGCAGCCGTAGCTTCCCCTGCGGGGACCGCGTGTCGGCCGGATACAGAAAGATCCCCCCCGACATCAGGTTGCGATGAAAGTCGGCGACGAGCGAGCCGATATAGCGCGCGTTCTTGGCCTGGACCCGGCCTGCCCCGTCGCCGTTCTTGAACGCGGCGACGGCGTGCTGCACGCCCGGCGTCCATTGGTTCCAATGGCTCTCGTTCACGCTGTAGTAGTTCCCCACTTCGGGTGTGCGGATCTGAGGATGCGAGAGCAGGAACTCGCCGATCGTCGGATCGAGCGTGAACCCATGCACGCCGGAGCCGGTCGTGTACACCAGCATCGTGCTCGAGCCATACAAGATGTAGCCGGCGGCGACTTGTTTGCGACCCTTCTGCAGGCAGTCAGCGAGCGTGCCGGCGCCATTCTTTTTCGGCGTGACGCGCCGGTGGATCGAGAAGATCGTCCCGATCGAGACGTTCACGTCGATGTTCATCGAACCGTCGAGCGGATCGTAGAGCAGCACATACTTGCCGGCGGGTTTGCCCGGCGGAACGGGAACCGGCTGCTCGTCTTCTTCGGAGGCCATGATGCAGATCCGGCCGGTATGCTGCACGCTATTCCGCACGGTCTCGTTTGCAAAGACGTCGAGCTTCTGTTGCAGCTCGCCCTGGACGTTGATCGTGTTCAGAGCGCCGAGGATGTCGCTCAGGCCGGCGCGGCGCACCTGGCGCGAGATGATCTTGGCGGCGAGGCAGATGTCATAGAGCAGATTCGAGAGCTCCCCCGTGGCCTCCGGGTAAAGCCGCTCCTGCTCCATGATGAACCGCTCGATGGTGATGACTTCAGTGGATCCAAACACGCTGCCCGTCGCTTTCCAGTGTAATCGTCCCTTCGCGGTCGGTCCGGTGGACCTGGACGCCATGCGCTGCCAGCCGGGCCACGACCTCGGGTGCCGGATGCCCGTAGGTGTTGCGCGCACCGACGCTGATCACGGCGATCTCCGGCCGTGCCTCATCGAGCCAGGCGTCCGAGGTCGCCGAGCGCGAGCCGTGGTGTCCGACCTTCAGCACGTCCACGTCTCCGACCCGCCCCGCCAGCCGGAACTCCACCGGCAATCCCGCGTCGCCCGTGAGCAACAGCCGCACCTGTCCGTACTCGACCAGCAGGACGACGGACTCCTCGTTCGGGTCGGTCGTCTCGGCGGCCCACGCGCTGTCCGGGCTCAGGACCGTAAACTGAACACCGTCCAGGTTGAGACGGTCGCCGCTCCGCGCCGCCTGCCAGCGCGCGCCCGACGCCTCGCTCGCAGCCAGGAACTCGAGGTACGGGGCCTCGCCCAGCGGTTCTCCCGGCTCCAACACCACGTCCACCGGCAGCGCGCTCAGGACTGCCGGTAACCCGCCGACGTGGTCGGCATGCGCGTGCGTTGCGACGATCGCCGCGAGCCGCCCGGCCCCCTCTCGGCGCAGGAATGGGACCACCACGCGGCGGCCCGCGTCCCGCCCTTCGTTCCGGGGACCCCCATCCACGAGCACCCAGCGGCCGTGGGGCGTGCGTAGCGCGACGGCATCGCCCTGGCCGACGTCCAGGAAATGTACGGTGAGGCAGCGGCAATCAGAAAGGCGTGTAAAGGCGTGGACGAGCGTGGTCAGGGACAGCACCGCGCCGGCGAAGGCGACGCGTGCCGCGATGAGCCACGGGCGGCGCGGTGTACGCCACAGCCACCACGCGACGATCAGCACGCCGAACCAGAGCGCGGCCGCGGGCCAACCCGCGGTCATCACGGCGTGGCCGCCCGGGAGCGCGGCGGCGGCCGCCGCGACGACATCGAGCAGCGCGAGACACAACCCCGCTCCCGCGGCGAGCAACCCCGACGAGGAGAGCAGCGCGACGATCACGCCCGGGACCGCGATCGCCCCGAGCGGGATCGCCACCAGATTGGCGACCACGCCGACCGGCGCCACGGTGCCGAAGACGTACGCGCAGATGGGCGCCGTGAGCAGCGTCGCGGCAACGGCTGGGGCGAGCAGGCGGACGACGCGACCGCTCCGCGCCGTCGCGCGCGCCGCCCAGATCACGGCCGCGACGGCGCCCACCGACAGCCACGCGCCGACCGAGAGCACCGCCCAAGGATCGACGGCGAGGACGACCAGGGCCGCCACGGCGATGAGGCCGCGCGGCGCGACCACGCGCTGGCGCAGCCGCGCGGCGCCGTCCAGGGCGAGCATCACCGCGGCGCGCGTCGCGGGGGCCGGCAGACCGAGCAGCCAGCAGTAAGCCGCGATCAACATCGTGGCGGCGCCGAACCGGGCGCGGGGGCCGAGGCCCAGCGCTCGGAGCAAGAGGCCGAGCCAGGCCGCAATGAACCCGACGTGGAGCCCCGAGATCGACAGGATGTGCGCGAGCCCCGCGCGCGCGTACCGCTCGCGCAGCTCGGGATCAAGGTCGCCGGTGCGGGCGATGACGAGGGCATCGACGAGAGGGGCGCGGGTCCCGAAGAGACGTGCGCTGCGCGCGGCAATGCGATCGCGCCATGCGCCGCGACCCTGAGGCGTGCCGTCGAGCAATCGGGTGCGCCGCACGACCAGAATCCCGCGGTCCGCGCCGCCGAGCCACCGGCCCGCGACCACCCAAGCCGTGCCGCCCCGCGCCGGATGACCCGCCGGCCAGCGGAGCGTGAGCGAGCCGCGGCACGAGCCCGCCTGGACGTCGCCCGTAACGATGCCGCCCGCCGCCGGGGCCGGATCGCGCAGCCGCACGACCGCGGCCCGGGTCCCGAGGGTCCAGCGCCCGGCGCAACTGGCGTTCCGCTCTCGCAGCGCCGCCCCGCCCCACCAGCCGCCCGCGACGAGCATCACGCCGCACGCGGCACCCAGGGGCGCGCGGCGCTGGACCACGGCCGCACCCAACAGCACGCACCACGCCGTCAGACGCAGGTCGATGCCGTTCAACGCCGCGAACAACCCGGCAGCAAAGGCGATCGTGATCCAGAGGATCGGCGGGCGCACGGGATCGCGCGCCGCCTAACGGCGGGTTACAGCTGGACGGGTTTCGCTCCGCAGCGTGGGGCGAGGCCGACCTTGCGGAAGCCCTCGAGCAGCGCCACGTCGAGCTTCGCTTTCTCCTGATCGCTGCCGAGCGACAGCTCGGTTAGGATCTCCCCCTGGCGGGTGGACACGTAGTGCGGGGACAAGCGGTTCAAGGCGAACACGAGCACATCGCCGCGGCAGGTGTCGCAGCCGCAAAACTTCGGGATCCGGTCGCGCAGACTGGCATACTCGCGCTGCACGATCTCCCACGACACGTTCGTGACGCTCATGAGACCGGCCCCGCGGCGAACGTCGATCCGGTGGTGCCGGTGAAGCGGACGCGGCGGTAGGTGCCGATCCATTCATCGGGCCCCTCGACCAGGGCGATCTTGTTCGTGCGCGTGCGGGCCTGCAGCAGGCTGCCCCGTTTGGCGCGTCCTTCGACGAGCACCTCGTGCATCGTCCCGACGAGACCAACGTTCTTGCGCTTCGCCCCGCTCCGGACGAGAGCGATGAGCCGCCCCAGCCGCTCGCTCTGGATCTCCTCCGTGACGTGGTCTTTGAGCCTGACGGCGGGCGTGCCCTCGCGCACGGAATACTTGAAGGTAAAGGCATCGTCGAACCCGACGTCGGCGACAAGCGATAGTGTTTCCTGGAATTCGTCCTCGGTCTCGCCTGGGAAACCGACGATGATGTCGGTCGTGAGCGCCATCCCCGGGAGGGCCTGCCGTAACGCGGCCACGACCTCGAGGAACCGGCCCCGGTCGTAGCGGCGCAGCATGCGCTTGAGGACGCGCGAGCTGCCGCTCTGGACGGGCAGGTGCACGTGCTCGCACACCGTCGGGGTCGCCGCCATGGCGGCGAGGACCCGGGGTGTGAAGTCGGTGGGATAGGGCGACGTGAAGCGCACGCGCCGGATCCCCGGCACGACCCCCACCGCCTGGAGCAGATCGGCGAAATCGTGCGTGCCATCGTGATAGCTGTTGACCGTCTGACCAAGGAGCGTGACCTCGGTAGTACCGGCTGTGGCGAGGCTGGTCACCTCGCCCACCACGTCGGCCAACTTGCGACTCCGCTCCGGCCCGCGCGTCATCGGAACGATGCAGAAGGTGCACCGATAATCGCAGCCGCGCTGCACCGTCACGAACGCAGAGAAGGGATCCGCCCGCAGCGGCGGGACATCCTCGTAGTGCTCCCAGCTCTTGAAGCCGACCTCGGCCGCCCGGTCGCCGCCGCGCGCCCGCGCGATCAGCTCGGGAAGGCCGCGGTAGCCGTCCGGACCGATCACCAAGTCCACCTGCGGCACGCGCTCGAGCAGCGTCGGGCCGAGGCGCTGCGCCATGCAGCCGACCACGCCGAGCACGTCGCCGGGGCGCTTGTGCCGCTTCAACTCTGCCATCCGCCCGAGCACCCGTTGCTCGGCGTGATCCCGCACCGCGCACGTGTTCACCAGCATCACGTCGGCGATGGCGGGATCGTCCGTGCGGACGTATCCGTCCCGCGCCAGAACGCCGAGCATCAGCTCGGAGTCCGAGACGTTCATCTGACAGCCGTAGGTTTCGATGTAGATGCGCGGCATGATCAGTCCACGGTGATGGCGAGGCGAGGGCGCCCGTCCCACCGGTCGCTAGGAAGATAAACGGACAGATAGTCCTCCGTCAGGACATCCACCCGCCCCCCGATCCGCCCCGACACGACGCCATCCGCCCGCTGTCCCACCCGCCTGGCGCGGTACGCCTTCGCTTTGCTCTCTCCCAGCTCGCGCAGCTGCCGCGCCCGCGCCTTGATCAGTTGGGGCGACACCTGCCCGGCGAGCTTCGCGGCAGGGGCGTCCGGCCGCACGCTGAAGGGGAAGACGTGCAAGTAGGTAAACGGCAATGCGTGGAGAAGCGTGAGAGAGGCGTCGTGGTCGTCGTCGGTCTCTCCCGGGAATCCGGCGATCACGTCGGCACCCAGGCCGAACACCGGAAGTCGCTCGACGAGCCACTCGATCCGCGCGCGGTAGGACGCGGCCGTGTACCAGTGGCGCCCCATCCGCTTCAACACGCGATCAGATCCGGACTGCAGCGGCGCGTGCAGATGCGCGGCGACATGCCGCGGTGCTTCGATCAGGAGGCGAGCGAGTGTGTCGTCCACCTCCGTGGCTTCCACCGACGATAGTCGGAATCTCACGTCGGGGACGGCTTCGACGAGGCGCTCGAGAAGGTGACCGAGTGTGCGTTCGGGTTGGTTAACCCCGGGGCCTGGCCCCGGGGTTACCGCACCCGCACCCCGATCCTGCCCGTACGTCCCGATGTGCACGCCCGTCAACACGATCTCAGCGTGATGCGGCGCCAGGGCGCGCGCCTCCTCGACCAGGTCGGCGACCCCGCGGGACCGGTTCTCGCCGCGCGCCAGCGTCGTCGCGCAGAAGGTGCAATGCTCGTCGCAGCCGTCCTGGATTTTGAGGAGGGCGCGATGCTTTCCAATCGTCCCACGCTGTTTAAATAGGGCCAGGCCAGGAGGTACGGACAGCCCTGCCGCGCGCAGCACCAGCGCCGGATCCGCCCCGCCGACCACCGCGCGCACCGACGGCAGCGCCGCGATCGTTTCACCGTCCAATGCCGCCGCACACCCCATCACGATGGTTTCCGCGTGGCCCACCCGGGACACGTGGCGCACGAGGCGTCGCAGCTTGGCTTCACTTTCGTGAGTGACGGTGCAGGAGTTCACGACGGCGAGATCGGCGGCGGCGGGGTCGTCGACCACGACGGCGCCCTGATCGGCGAAGGCATGGCGAACCAGGTCGGTGTCGTACTGGTTCGCCTTGCAGCCGAAGGTGTGAAAGTAGACGTTCACGGTCGCACGGTGAGCCCCAGCAAGACCGTCCAGACGCGCTCGGTAAGACCCACTCCCTTGCGCTCGAGGCGCTCCAGTCCGAAATCGAGGCGGCCCCGGCCGCCTGCGAACTGCTTCCCGATGCCCGCGGAGACGCCCAACTCGGTCGGCGCTTTGGCGCCTGGACCGAAGGCCAGCTGCCCCCCCCGCACACCGAACCGGAGCGGCGATGCGGGCGACCCAAGTTCGGCGCCCAGCGACCAGTTGAACGTGTCGTGCGCGTTCAACCCTCCTCCTCCCCAGTAGCGCCAGGCCACCGCCCCGGCGATGGCGGCTTCGGTGCCGGCGCGCCACCGGACTCCGCCCCCGAACGAGAACGGCAGGTCGTCGTCGGTCACCGTTCGCCCTCTGATCTCGGCTCGCAGCTTCGTGTCGTTACGAGCCCACGCCGCGAATCGCAGGTCGGCGCTCATGTCGTACAGCACGCTGGCGGAGGCACCGAACCCGTGGTAGGCGATCGCGTCGCCGATGGTCGACGTCTTGTAGTTCGTGGAGTCGTCGAAGCGGCGGATCGCCGACACGTGCGTTCCACCCGTGATGCCGTGCAGCGCAACACCCAACGCCAGACGGCGGTGCACCCTGGCCGCGAGGGCGAGCCGCAGGTCGGCGACGGCCCCGTCGCTGACGATTTCGTCAGTCACGGCCTCCGGGTTCCCGCGGATATCGATGGTGTCGCGGGTGCTGATGCCGAAACTCTTATCGAGATAGGTCGAGAAGCCTCCCGCCAACACGAGGCGCCCGATGATCGGCCCGCCGATGACGAATGCGGGGAAGCGCGTGCCCCGCAGGGTGGTGGTTCCCGTCCCGGCGCTCACGGACCGCCACGACGCGCCACCCGTGACGCCGGCGGCGACATGCGGCAGGTCGGCGACCGACCCTTCGAGCAGCGGTGAGAAGGCGTCGAACGGCGCGAACGCCCCGCCCGTGGAGCGGGCGCGCACGCTTTCCCAGCGGCCGGGCGTCCCGAGCCCGCGGATACCGAACTGCGAATCCTGCGCGCGCGCCGGCCCGGTGAGCGCGACGGCCGCGAGTATCGCGAGGGCAATCGAAACGCGCGTCATGGGGTCCCGAAGGCGTAGCGCCGGACGTACGTGACGTGCAGCGCCGGCCGGAATGCAGGCGCTCGCGTGGAGTAGAAGCGAATCTGCGCGTAGGACGAACCCTCGGGCCGCTGCTGCAGCACGAACGACGTGATGGCGGTCGTGTCGGCCCGCGCCCAGGCGCGAATGAGCGTGGTCATCTCGATGCGCATCGTGTCGGCCGCCCCGTTCAGGCGCACCGGCGCCAGTCCGAAGAAGGCCGCGTTGGTGCTGAGCGGCGACTTGGCGCCAAGGTCGGTAATCACCGGGCGCGCGAACACGGCGAACGAATCGCCCCGGGCGCCCGGCACGGGCCCCACGGGCACCAGAATCAGCGTCGCGCGCACCACGTCGGCCGAGTCTCGCAGCAGCTCGGGGATCTTGACACGCAGCAGGCTCCGCGCCGACGGCGACCCGCCGACGGCGAGATTGGAGTCGAGCGGCGGCGTGGGCGGATTGAACACGAAGCTGTCGAACAGCGCACCCCTCGACCGGCTTGCCTGCAGCGGGGCCGCGTTCGTGTCGGGGTAGGTGTAGAACCAGACCAGCTCGGCGCCGCGAAGCGCTTCGTTGGACCCGATCTCGATGCTGGTGAGCGAGTCCGCCGCCACGCGCACACCGTACGCGACCGCCGCCGAGTCAGGGACCGGGAATCGGGCCTGCGCGGTGTCGAGATGGACGAAGAGGGCCAGCGATGAGTCGTTCAACACCTGGAGCACGTGCCCGGCGGAGTCCGTTTGGATGGTGTCCCCACCCCAATTGGCCAACGTCGCCGAATCGTAGAGCAGCGGCTCGGCCAGAAGCGCGCTCACGTTCACGCTGTCGATGATCGAGTCGGTAAACGAGGGCACGAGCTGTGCGAAGGTCGTCGTCGAATCGATGTCCGCCGGCACGCGGTAGAGCTTGATCCAGAGATTCGTCGCGGTCGTATCGCGCCGCACGATATCGAGGCGCAGGCGGACCGAGTCCATGGTGATGGGGACGGTGGTCGTATCGCCCGCCTTGTTCGTGACGCGAGTGAACAAGGGCACGGTCCGAAAGATCGCGCGGCTGTCCGGCACGCCGAGGTCCGCGACCGGCAAGCCTGGAGCCTCGCTCGCCGAGATGTAGCCGAAGTACGCCGAATCGCGCACGATCACGTCTCGCAAGATCGTGTCGACGGTCTCGATGGTGGCGCCGGGGCAGAAGTTGGGGCACGCACCCGGAGCCGTGGCCTGCTCCGTGCAAGCGCCCACCAGGAGGAGCAAGGCAAGTCGCTTCACCGGTCGAGGCTCTCCTTCGTGAAGGCATCGGGGAGCAGCGCCGCGAGGGTCCAGCGTCGCTCGCTGGTCGGGCCCGCCGCGATCACTTCCAGGTTGAGACCAAACTCCGCGAGCAGCTGGCGACAGGCGCCACACGGCGCGGCCGGGGGTTCCACTTCAGTGGTCACGACCACGCGCCGCAACGACCGCGCGCCCGCCGCCACCGCGGCCCCCAGCGCCATGCGTTCGGCGCAGATCGTCAAGCCGTACGAGGCGCTCTCGACGTTACAGCCCACGAACACCCGACCGTCGGCCGCCTCGATCGCCGCCCCCACCCGGAACTCACTGTAGGGCGCCCAGGCGTTGCGCATCGCGTCCCGGGCCCGCGCCACCAGATCGGTCACGCCCACACCTCCCCGAGGAACGACGTCCCGGCCGCGAGTCGCGTCACGCTAAAGTAGTCAGCCACCGTCTGGCCCAAGTCGGCGAAGGTCCGTCGCACCCCGAGGGCCGCCGGCTGCACGTGCGGTCCCAGAACCAGCACCGGCACCACTTCGCGCGAGTGATCGGTGGACGGCGTCGTCGGGTCGTTGCCGTGGTCGGCGGTGAGAATCACGAGATCCTCCCGCCGCAGCCGGGCGACCAGCCTGGGCAGCCAGGCGTCGAGCTCGCTCAGCCCCTGATGAAACCCCGCCACATCGTTCCGGTGCCCCCACGTCTGGTCGAACTCGATGACGTTCACGAACACGAATCCCGCTTCCAGCTCGTCCAGCGCCCGCTCGATAAGCCGATAGGTGTCGGCGTTCGTCGGAGTGTGCTCGCTGGTGATGTTCCGGCCCGCAAACAGGTCGTCCACCTTGCCAATGCCTACCCGCGGGACGCCCGCTTCCGCCAGCCGGTCGAGGAGCGTCGTTCCGACCGGCTCCAGCGAAAAATCGCGGCGGTGCGGCGAGCGCCGGTAGTCCCCCCGGGCCCCAACGAACGGTCGAGCGATCACCCGGCTCACCGCGTGGTCCCCGATCAACATCTCGCGCGCCACTTCGCACGCCCGGTACAGCTCTTCCAGCGGCACCGTTGCTTCGTGCGCCGCGACTTGGAATACCGAATCCGCGGACGTATAGACGATCCACTTACCGGTGCGCTGGTGCTCCGCCCCGAGCTCGGCGATGATCGCCGTGCCGGACGCGGCCCTGTTCCCGAGCCACCCACGTCCCGTGCGTCGCGCAAACTCGTCCAGCAGCGACGCGGGGAATCCGTTGGGATAGGTCCGGAACGCCCGCTCCAGCAGGACCCCGCAGATCTCCCAGTGCCCGGTGGTGCTGTCCTTACCAGGCGACGCCGGCTGGGCTACACCGTGGGCCGCCGTCGGTCTGACCCCGGCCGCGAGGCCGGCGATCGGCCGAACCTTCCCTAACCCGAGCTGCTCCAAGTTGGGCAGCCTTAAGCCACCCACCGCCCGCGCGACATTCCCCAACGTATCCGAGCCGGCATCACCGTAGGCTGCCGTGTCGGGCGCCGGACCGATGCCCAACCCGTCCAACACGATGATTGCGGCGCGCTTGCTCACCCGTATACCCGCGGCAAGCGCTGGCCCAGCCCGCAGAGAGCCTCGTGGGGCAGCTCATCGCCCCATGCCGCGAATTCGTTCAGCGTGATGCGCTGCTTCGCCTCTTCCCCCACGACCGTCGCGATGTCCCCCACCTGTACCTCGATCGCCCCGGTTTCGACGAGCGTCATGTCCATCTGCACCACCCCAACGATCGGGCAGCGCTTCCCGCGCAGCAGAACCTGGGCTTGCCCCCGTGCACCGACGTTACGGCGAACACCATCGGCGTAGCCGATGCCGAGCGTCGCGATGACCGTGTCGTGCGCCGCGACCCAAGTGGCGTTGTAACTGACACTCTCGCCTTTGCGCACCCGGCGCACGCTCAATACTCGCGCCCGGACGCTCACCACCGGCCGGGGTTGCGCGAAATCGGCGCCCAACGATCCGCCAAACAGAAACACGCCCGGCCGCACGAGATCGAATGCGAACGCTGCGCCGCGCAGCGCGGCGGCGCTATTGGCGACATGCAGCAGCGCCGGTCGCCGTGGCAAGCGCTCCACCGCGGCGAGAAAACGTTCCAACTGCCGCTCGGCCGAACCGTCGTTCCGGTCGGCGGAATGAAAGTGCGTGTAGCAGCCCTCGAACGCCGGCGTGTCCACCGCCTCGCCCAGGTCGTCCACCGCATCCCAGCGCACGCCCGCGCGCCCCATGCCGGTGTCGATCTCAACGTGGAACGCGCGCTCGCCCCGGGTGGTCCACTCGAGGATGCTGCCGGCGTCGCCCAACGCCGGCGTGAGTCGGTGGAGATCGTATTGGTCGAACAACTGCGCGCGCGTCGGCATGAAAACGAGGATCGGCCGCGTGATGCCGGCGGCTCGCAGCTCGGCGCCCTCTTCGATGGTCGCGACGCCGTAGCCCCACGGATCGACCTGCTCCAGGGCTGTAGACACGGCTACGGCTCCGACCCCGTAGGCATTAGCCTTCACAACGGGGAGGAGCCGTGTGCCCGCGACCCGTGCCACCGTGCGGGCGTTGTCGACCAGGGCGTCCAAGTCGACTTCAATCCAGGCTCGGCTGCCCTTCCCGCTCATTGACACGCTCACAGGCGCGGGTATGATACCCGGCCCGGAGGCTAAATGCAAGGCGATTCAGCGCTTGGACGTGCTCTCTCGCTCGTTCGCGACCTGCGGACGCGCTGTCCCTGGGACCGTGCCCAGACTCCCCAGACCCTGCGTCCCTACCTCGTCGAGGAGGCGCTCGAGCTGGACCAGGCGATCCAGCGCGACGACCCCGAAGCGTTGCGCGACGAGCTGGGCGACGTGCTGCTGCACCTCGCGTTCCAGATCGTGATCGCTGAGGAGCGGTCGCAGTTCAACGCCGAGGTGGTGACGCGGTCGCTCGAGGAAAAGATGTGGCGGCGGCATCCGCACCTCTACGCCGGCGCGCAGGACGCGGACCACGCCAACTGGGAGTTGGTGAAGCGCCGCGAGCCCCGCGCCGGCGGGAAACGGGGCACGCTGTCGGGACTGCCGCCCACCCTGCCTGCGTTACTCGCCGCCTACCGCCTCCAGGAGCGTGCCGCAGGTGTGGGGTTCGATTGGCCCGACGCGGCGGGCCCGATGGCGAAGGTGAAGGAAGAAACCGAAGAGGTGGCGCGAGAGGTGGGAGAAGGAAGAAGGGAGAAGGTCGAGGATGAGATTGGCGACCTTCTATTCGCGGTCGTGAACCTCGCGCGCAAGCTCGGCGTCGAGCCGAGTCGAGCGCTCGAGCGCGCCAACGAGAAGTTCACGAACCGCTTCGAGCAGCTCGAGGCCCTGGCCGAGGCGCGGGGCGTTCAGATCGGGCGGGCCAGCCTGGAGGAGCTCGACAAACTCTGGGATGAGGTGAAGCGACGGTAGGGGCGCTGCATGAGCAGCGCTAGCACTCCCCATTGTGAGGGTCCAATAGGTGGCACACCACGCCGTCCGCGATAATGGCTACGGCAACAATGCCTACGACGCCTACGACCTCGAGCGCGTTTAACTTCTTGTAGTCGAGCTTCATCGAGTCCACTTGTGTCCGGGGAATCCTCAGCACGCAGCTGCGGCAAGTAGGACGAATGCGAAGGCTGAGCTGCGTGTCATCGCGTCCTCCCGCAACTGCCTAACGGATCGCGCTTAAGCTGCGGCGCGGGGTGAACGAGCAGTCATTCAATGTCCTACGCGCGCTGTCAGCTTCAACCGCTTGCTAGGCGTCCTCCTCGACGTCCCCGTAGATGTCCAAATCCAACCCAACATGCCTCGCTGCAAGCTCCGCGAGAGGCCCGTGCCCGTCTGTCGTAGGAAGTCGGGGGAGCTTCCACCTGTTCCTGAGTCTCGACCGCTCGTCGAGCCGTCATCTCCACTCCCACCCGGCAAAAAAATAGAGCACCATGAGTGCGTAAATGTGCTTCCGTTCGCGGGGGCTCTCCCGGTAGCGGAGGCGAATGGAATCCACAGCGTACAGCGGGAGCCCCAGCCGACAGCTATCGCACTTGGTAGACATCTTGCTGGGGACGCCCGTGATCGAGTCGGGAGTGATAGCTACTGCATGCCACTGTGATACCGACCCGCCGCTCCAAATCTTCACTTGCTGATAGCGTCCTAGCCGCTTGGGCTTTATCTCCTGCCGTGTCTGGACAGGGTAACAGGCCGCGGCAAGCACCAGCAAGACCGACCACCAGCGCCTCATGGAGATGAGACCTCCTCCCTGCGTCCAACGCGTTGGATCAGATCGTCGCCTCATGTCACTTCACCATGCCCATTCTCAATCCTGATACGTCACAAGGGGCGCCGCCTAACGAGGAATTTGACTGGTCTTTCTACACTACAAATACGGTACGTAGCGCGCTAGCTAACGCGCACCAACAGTCATAACCCTGCGTGCTAGGCTGACCAGCGGAGCCGACGGGAGGGGACGATAGAGGCCGTAAAACCCCGACCGTCTCCTACCGTCAGTCCTTATACGGATCGAACTCGTCCGCGCCCGCCATCACGACGATTAGCGGCTGGAGCGTGTGGAGCAGCTGCACCGTCGGTCCCTGGGCCGTGAGGACGTCCGGCAGCCGGCGATACACGTGCGGACTTTCGTCGGTCCCGCCACCGCGCAGCACGACCCCCTTCCGCTGCACCCACGCGTGCATCATGTCGCGCGAGATCGCACCCTCCTTGAGCACGCGGCCCTGGCGGGTGCGCTTCCCCGCCGCGGCCGTCCGGCTCATCACGCGGCCCGCGCCGTGCACGGTGGAGAAGAGCGCCCGCACCTGCAGGTCCCGTACGCCGGCATCGTCCGAGTCCGCGCCCTGAATGATCACGGCATCGTCGCCCATCGAGCCGCCGACGAACCCCTTCTGACCGGGAAAGGCCGGGGTCGCGCCCTTGCGCACCACGTGGAAGCGCTCGCCGCCATGCTCCTCCACCCACGCGAAGTTGTGGTGGTTATGCACCAGCTCCTCCTCGCGGCCGCCGAGCATCGACACGACCTTGCGCGCCACCCACTCGCGGCCGGCGTACGCGTAACGGCCGGCGAGGGTCATCAGCTGCCAGTACCCGTCGCCGACGGGCGTGCGCACATCGAGCAGCGTCTCCCGCTCCGGCACGCGCTCTCCCCACGCCCGGTTCTGACCGAGCGCCAGGAAGCCGCTCGCCACGCCGAAGCCGAACCCGCGCGAGCCGAAGTGGACGCCGACCCACACCCGATCGGCCTCGTCGGCGAACACATCCACATAGTGGTTGCCGCTGCCGACGGTGCCGAGCTGGGCGCGCGCCTTGGCACGCAGCTGCTCGCGCTCGTGCTTCCCCGGAACGGCGTCCCAGGCCGGATCCTCGAACAGCGGATCGTCGGTCGGGGCATCGTCGGCCTGGTTCTTCCGGCCCACGCCGAACGAGAGGGTCGACTGAATCTCGTCGGCCAGCTCGCCCAGGCGGCCCTCGAGCTGCACGCGGGTCACGTCGGTGCGGATCGCCGCATTGCCGCAGGCGATGTCGAATCCCACCCCCACCACCGAAACCTGGTCGCGATAGGCGGCGACGCCGCCGATGGGCATCACATACCCCAGGTGCCCATCAGCCATGAGCGCGACGCGCTCAGCGCGGGTCGCGACGTCGCGCAGCTGCGCGAGTGTGTTCGGCTCGTGCTGTCCGAAGATGTGAGGGTGTGCCATCCCACCCTCATCTTACATCAGGATGGAACGGACTTCAGGGCCAGAGCTTGTACAGCGTCCGCGGAAATGCGATCGCTTCCCGGATGTGCGGGATCCCGCAAATCCACGCCACCGTGCGCTCGACGCCGAGCCCGAAACCCGCATGCACGAACGTCCCGTACTTGCGGAGATCCAGGTACCACCCGTAGGCGTCGAGCGGCAAGCCTTCGGCCTGGATGCGCGCGACCAGCTTGTCGTAGTCGTCCTCGCGCTGACTGCCTCCGATGATCTCCCCGTACCCCTCCGGCGCGAGCATGTCGTTGTTCAGGACGGTGCGGGGGTCGTCCGGGTTCTCCTTCATATAGAAGGCCTTCACCGCCTTGGGATAGTTGAAGACCATCACGGGGCGGTCGTACTGTTTTGCCAAGAGCGTCTCGTCCTCCCCGCCCAGGTCCCCGCCCCACGTCATGTCGGAGCCGAGGCCCCTGAGCCTTTCAACGGCGTCGGTGTACGAGATGCGGTGGAACGGCGCCACGACGCGCTCGAGCGGCGCGGTGTCGCGCTCCAGCTCGGCGAGCTCGGTCTTGCGACGGTCCAGACAGCGAGCCACGACGTAGGAGACGAAGTCCTCCTGAAGGCGCATATTGTCGTTGGAGTCGTTCCAGGCGACCTCCGGCTCCACCATCCAAAACTCGGTGAGGTGACGGCGGGTCTTGGATTTTTCGGCGCGGAAGGTCGGGCCGAAGCAGTAGACCTTGCCCAAGGCCGCCGCGGCCGCCTCGACGTACAGCTGCCCGGTCTGGGCGAGGTAGGCCTTGCCCAGATCGAAATAGTCGGTCGCGAACAACGTACCGGCGTGCTCGCCGATGGAGCCCGTGAGGATCGGCGTGTCGACGAGCACGAAGCCACGCTCGTAGAAGAAGTCGCGGATCGCCTGAACCACCTCGTGGCGCACGCGCGCGATGGCCACCTGGAGCCGCGAGCGGAGCCAGAGGTGGCGGTGCTCGAACAGATAGGCGGTGCCGTGCTCCTTGGGCGTGATTGGGAAGTCGACGCTGGGACCGATGATCGTGAGGTCCGACGCGGTCAGCTCGACGCCCCCCCCGCCCGGCGCGCGCGCATCGGCCCGTACCACGCCGGTGACTTCGATCGAGGTCTCCTGCGTGAGCCGGCCGAACGCCTCCCACGCGGCGTCCGGCACCTCTTTCTTGGAGAGAACCACTTGCAGGTAGCCCGTGCCGTCCCGCAGTACGACGAAGGCGATCTTGCCGCTCGAGCGCGTGGTCGCCACCCACCCGCGGACGGCGACGGCCTGGCCGCTCCCCGCGAGCGGCGGCAGCTCTTCGATGCGATGACGTTGCGGCATAGGCGCGGCATACTAGTGGCGGCTCTCTGGGCTGTCAACGCGACGGCGTGTGTCCCGGTTATGAAGCCCGGCCCCGCGCGGCAGGAGCGGGGCTGGCCCGCCTACCTGGGCAGCGCCCGCCACGATGCCGCCGCCGACGAGACCCTCAACCCCGATCCCCGCCCACTGTGGCGCACCAACATCGGGCGCGCCGCGCGCGGCAGTCCCGCCCTGGGAGAGACCATCCTCGCGGTCGGCACCGTCGACCGCAGCGTCGTGCTGGTGGACCGGACGAGCGGCGAAGTATTCTGGCGTCAGCGCGTGGACGGGACGATTCGCGCGGGCCCGCTCCTCGACGAAGACCGCCTGTACGTCGCCACCGAGGCGCAGCCGGAAGGGCGCGTGTACGCGCTGCAGCTGCGCGACGGCAAGACGATCTGGCGCACGCGCGTGGGCAGCGTGGCCGCCCCCCTCGCGTACGATGGCGAGGCGCTGTACGCGGGGACGGAAGGGGGGGCCGTCGTGCGCCTCGACCCCGAGCGCGGTCACGTCACGTGGCGGCGCGTGCTGCACGGCGCGATCCGCGCCGCGCCTGTCCCCACGCCACACGGGCTCGCGGTTGTCACGACCGCCGACACGCTGTACCTGCTCGACCGCACGACCGGCCAGATACGCGCCCGCGTCGCCACCCCCGGCGCCGTGCTCGCCACGCCGGCGACCGACGGCCGGCGCGTCTACCTCGCCACCACGGACGGCCAGGTACTCGCGGTGGACTTGCCCGCGCTGACCGTGCGCTGGGAGCGGGCCGCCGGAGATGCGGTGTATGGGGCACCGGCCCTGGCGCACGACACGCTCTACGTCCTGGCGCGCGACGGCCAGCTGTGGCTCATCCCGGTGGATGAGCCCGCCGCGGCGACGAGGCACGCGCTGGGGATCGTGGCGACCGCGGGACCCACACCGCTCGTCCCCGGCGTGTTAGTGGGGAGCGTCAGCGGCGAGATCCTGCTCGTGGACCGCCGCGACGGGACCATCCTGTGGCGGGCGCAGGTGGCCGGCCCGATCGAAGAGCCGCCCCTGGTCCAGGGTCGCCAGCTGGTCGTCGTCGCGGGGCGCGGCGATATTCACGCGTATCGCTGATGCGCGCATCACTCGTCGCTCTCGCTCTCGTCGCGGCGCTCGCCGCTACGGCGCAAGCCCAGGCTTCCCGGCCCGGCAGCGCTCCGTCGTTCGGCCATGGCGCTGTGCACTACGGGAAATGGCTCACCGCCGGCGCCGCCGTGGCCTTCACGGTGATGGCGGCGCACGAGCACAGCCGGTCGCGGGCGGACTGGGACGGCCTGCTGACGCTGTGTCGATCCGCCGATGACGCGTGCCTCCGCCGCAGCGACGGCCGGTACGTGCGCGCCGACGCCGAGGATCTGTATCAGCGGTCTCTATACTATGACCGCCGCGCCAACCGCCGCATTCTCGGGGCCCAGGCGACCCTGCTCGTGACGGCCGCACTGTTCATTCTCGACTTGCGGGCACGCAACGACGGGCCGGACAACATTCCGTTTTCGCCGCTCCGGGTGACGGTGGAACCGACGGGCGGCGGTGCGCAGGTGGGGTTGAGCGTTTCGTTTTAGTTAACCCACCCGGAACAGTTCGAACCCCCGCTCGTACCGCGCCACAATCCGCTCGCGGTAGGCCGCGTGCTCGACGCGCTCAAGTGAAGGATCCCGGGAGATGATTTCCGCGGCCGCGCGACGCGCCGCTTCGAGCAGCGGTAGATCGGTCTCGAAGTTTGCGTAGCGCAGCGACAACCCACCCGACTGCCGTGCGCCGGCCAGCTCGCCCATCCCCCGCTCCTTCAGGTCCAGCTCCGCGATCTTGAAGCCGTCGCTCGTCGCGCAGAACGCCTCGAGCCGCGGCGCAGCCTCCGGCACATTCGACAGCAGGATGCAGTGGCTTGCCGCCGTGCCCCGGCCCACGCGGCCCCGCAGCTGGTGCAGCTGCGCCAGGCCAAACCGTTCGGCGTGCTCGATCAGCATCACGGCGGCGTTGGCGACGTCGATCCCCACCTCGATGACGCTCGTCGCCACGAGGATGTGCACGGCGTTGTCACGGAAGGCGCGCATCGTGGTGTCGCGCTCGTCGGCTTTCATCCTGCCGTGCACGAGCCCCACGCGGAATTCCTTGAACGTCTTCCCCAGCGTCTCGGCCATCGTCGTCGCCGCCTTCAGGTCGGCGCGCTCCGATTCGTCGATGACGGGATAGATGACGTAGGCCTGCCGCCCCGCGGTGCACTCGCTCCGAATGAACTCGTAGATCTTGCTCCGCGCCGCATCGGTGCGCAGCGCCGTCTTGACCTCGCCCCGCCCGGGGGGGCGCTCGCGGATCTGCGTGACGTCCAGGTCGCCGTACAGCGTGAGGGCGAGCGAGCGCGGAATCGGCGTCGCGGTGAGCAGCAGCACGTCGGGCGCGTCGCCCTTCTCCACCAGCGCCGCCCGCTGCTCGACGCCGAAGCGATGCTGCTCGTCGATGACGGCGAGGCCCAGGCGCCGGAACGTCACCGACTCCTGAATCAGCGCATGCGTTCCCACCACGAGCCTGGCGCTGCCGCCGGCGAGGCGCTCGCGCAGCGCCGCCTTTTCCGCCGCGGTCATCCGGCCCAGCAGCAGCTCCGGCCGGATGCCGAGCGGCTCCAGCAGACGCGTGAGCGTGACCTGGTGCTGCTCGGCGAGCAGCTCGGTCGGCGCCATGAGCACCGCCTGGTAGTCATTCTCCGCGGCGAGCAGCATCGCGAACAGCGCCACGACGGTCTTGCCGGTCCCGACGTCGCCCATGAGCAAGCGGTGCATCCGCAGCGGCGCCGTCATGTCCTCGGTGATCTCGCGGACGGCGTGACGCTGATCGCCCGTCAGCTCGAACGGGAGGTGCTCCTTCAGGCGCGACGTCAGCTCGCGCTTCAGCTCGAAGCGGATCCCCGCCCGGGCGCGTTTGGCCAGGTAGCGAGCGCGCGCCTGCACCAGCTGCTGGTCGAAGAGCTCGTCGAACGCCAGGCGGCGCCGCCCCGGCTCCGTTTCCGCCACCGCTCGGGGCCGATGCAGCAGGCCGAGGGCCTCCCGCAGCTCGATGAGCCCCTGGGCCTTCCGGAACGCGGGGGGATGGGGATCGACCGCGAGTGGCAGTAGCGCGTCCAGGTGCTGCTGCACCAGCGCGCGTATCTGCCGATGCGTCAGGCCCTCGGTGGCCGGATACACGGGGAGCACGAGCCCCGCGTCTCGGGTCTCGCCCTCCTCGGCGAGCACGATGAACTCCTGCGGCACGAGCTGACGCCCGTGGTAATAGCGGACCGGCCCCGTGACGAGCAGCAGCTGGCCCTTCTTGATCTGACGCTCGAGGAACGGCCGCCCGGGCCAGGCGCACTCGAGCAGGCCGCTGTCGTCTTTGAGCACGGCGCGGAATACCCGCAGGCCCCGGCGGGTGGGGAGCACGCCGGTGCTCACCACGCGGCCCACGCACGTCACCTCCCGCCCGACGTCGGCGCGCGCCAGCGGCGTGACGGTCGTAGCATCGAGATAGCGATGCGGAACGTGATACAGGAGGTCGCCGACGGTGCGAATCCCCAGTCGGGCCAGTGCCTCGGCGCGCTTGGGGCCCACGCCTTTTAGATACTTGACCGACATGCCGAGCGAGGGCTTCATCAATCGCCAACGAGACGGCGAGCATAGGCACCTGGGTCGAAGGGCTCGAGGTCGTCGAGGCCCTCGCCCGTCCCCAGGAAGCGGATCGGGAGCGAGACCGCCCGGCGCAACGCCACCACGCTGCCACCTTTCGCCGTGCCGTCGAGCTTCGTGATCACGAGGCCGGTGAGCGGAACCGCGGCGGCGAATACACGTGCCTGCTCGACCGCGTTCTGGCCGACCGTGGCCTCGATCACGAGCAGCGCTTCGTGGGGGGCGCCGCTGCGCTGCTTGGCCACGACCCGCACAACTTTCTGCAACTCCTCGATCAACCGTTCGTCCGTGTGGAGCCGCCCTGCCGTGTCCACGAGGACGGTGTCGATGCCCCGCGCCACCGCCGCTTGCACCGCGTCGAACGCCACGGCGGCGGGGTCGCCCGCACCCCCAACGAAGGGTGCGTTTAATCGATCGGCCCAGATCTTGAGTTGCGCGACCGCGCCCGCCCGAAACGTGTCCGCCGCGGCCAGCAGCACGCTGCGCCCTTCCCCCTGGAGCCGGCGGGCGAGTTTCGCGACGGTCGTCGTCTTTCCAGTGCCGTTGACGCCGCACACGAGCACAACGGTGGGCGGATTGTCGGCGCGCGCGAGCGGCGCGGGAGACGGCCCCAGCAGCTCCACGACAGCCGCTTCGAGCGCCGCCTGATCGCGCGCATCCCTGAGAATCGCCTCGGTTGCGGCCACGCCGAAATCGGCCTCGAGGAGGAGACGTTCTGCCTCCGCGCGGGCCGCCCGGGTCCCCTGAATTGGGCCCGCGACGAGGCGCGCCAAGCGCTGCCACAATCCCATCAGGGCAGTCCTTGCCGCCGGCGCCAGGCCCACTCCGCTGCGAACGCGGCGATGGCGATGGCGAACAACCACCACCGGTCGCGCATGCCGATCCGCACGACGCGGCCCGCGGGGGCACCGGCCTGGGCCGCGAGTACCGGCGCCGCCGGACGCCACTCGTCGGAATACTCCTCGACCGCGACCAGGCCGCGCTCGCGCGACGGCGGCGGGCCGAGCGCATAGCGGTAGACGCCGGGTGGAAGGCGCAGCTGGGCGCGCCCCGCCGCGTCAAAGCGCAGCGTGTCGCGGCGCACGTCGCTGTCCCCCTGCAGCTCGATTGCCAGGGGCCGCGCGTCGCCGCCCCCGGTCCAGCGCCAGGCGAGCGGCACGCCGTTCGCTGTCTCGAGCGAGACCGGAACCGCGCGCTCCTTCCGTCCGCCTTCACTCCCCAACAGCCAGTCCGCGAGCGCGGCCACGAGCGCCCGATACGCTTCCTCGCTCGCGCCACCGCGAAACGCCCAGCGCCACAGGCCCGCCGCGGTGACCGTGGCGCGACGGCTGCCGTCCCGCTGCTCGAGTGTCGCTACGGGACGCGGCGCCCCCCGGCGCGCCAGGCGGGCCGTGAGGACCGTGACGACCCCTGAGTCTCTGGGCGTTTCGCCGACGGCGAGGGCTGGAGGCAGGGAGTCCCACGCGACGCCGGCGAGCCCCGCCGCGAGCGGCGAGGGCGGCGCGCGCTCGACGTACCAGTCGCCGGGCTGACCGCGCGTGGTCGGCCAGGCGAGCAGTGCGACGGAGGCGGGCACGTAGGCCCGCGCGCGATCGGGGTCGCCCGCGAGCACAACCAGGCGCGCGCCCTGGGCCGCCCGCCTCAGGTCGGCGACCGCGGCGGGCGCGAGCGTCGCGGCGTCGCGCCAGCGGCCCGGTTCCGTTTCCACGAACGTCTTGACGGGAACGCGCGCCACGTCGCCAAGTGTGCGCGCGAGAAAGCGCGTCTCCCAATCGGGGGGCGAGGCGAAGATGACGGCCGCGGGCTGGGGGCTCACCTCGACCACGAAACGCCGCCCGTCGTCGCGGGGCTCGACATCGCCTACCCCTTCCAGGCGCACGTCGAGCGCGTGCCATCCGGGAAGGGGGAAGCGGGAAGCGGGAAGGGCAATGCTCGCAGAGACGGTGCCGCTGTCGGGAAGTGGGACCCCCTGCGCCAGCAAGCGCCGCGAGCCGTCGCTTACGACCAGCGTCGCCGTACGCTTCCCCCTTCCCTCTTCCCGCTTCCCCGCCGTGCCGTAGCTCACCCGGAGCCGGACCGTGTCGCTGCTCGTGACCCGCCTCGCGCCGTCGACGCTCGCGACGAACGCATCGAAGAACGGGGCGCGCGGCAGGACCACGACGCGGGGTTGGCGCAGGAGATCGAGGGGAATGGCGGCGACGTCGTCCACGGACCCGTCGGTCACGACGATGACCTCGCCGCCACGGGCCGCCGCCGCCTCGAGCGCCGGAGCGAGATGGCTCGTGCCCTCCGCCGGCGCTACCGAGTCGAACGCGGTGACGCGATCGCCGAAGCGCCACACCAGGGCCCCACCACCAGCGGCCAGCGCGCGCGTGGTGTCGAGGGCCGCGCGCCATCGGCTCGTCATGCTGAGCGAAGCGTCGAGCAGCACGATCGGTTGGGTGTCGGGGGGGAGGGCGCTGGTGGTCACCGGGTTCCAGAGCAGCAGCACGAGCGCGAGCGCGCCCGTCGCGCGCAACACGATCAACCCGGGGTTTACGCGACGCACGCCAGGGCCTCCGCGAGGGTGAACCTCGCCTCGTGCAGTGCCCGCCCCACGATCGCCCCCGCCAGCCCCGCCGCGCGCGCAGCGCGCAGGTCGTCGAGCGACGCGACGCCGCCGGAGATGATCACCTCGAGCCCATCATTTAGTGCGCGCGCGCCCGAGACGTCGGGACCCGCGAGCGTGCCGTCGCGGGTCACGTCGGTGTAGACCACGGTCCGCGCACCCTGCTCGCGCAGGCGCCGCGCCAGCCCCACGACCTCGATCTTCGGCACGTCCTCCCGCCCGCGCCCGCGGGGCGCCAGCTTCCCGTTACGGACATCGATCCCGACGGCGATACGTTCGGCCCCGTGCCGGGCCAGCAGGCGGTCCACGACGCCCGCATCGGCGGCGGCGACCGCGCCGACGACGACGCGCGCGGCACCCCACGCCAGCAGCTCGTCGATCGCCGCTTCGGTCGAGATGCCGCCACCCACCTGCACGCTCATGGTCGCCGCCTGCAGGCAGGCGCGGGTGAGATCGCGGTTATCGCCGCGGCCGAACGCGCGGTCGAGATCGACGAAATGCACCCAGCGCGCGCCCGCGCGCGCATAGCGCTCGAGGGCCGCGAGCGGGTCGGCGTGGGCGGTTGGTGCGCGCGCCACGCGGCCGCCTTGCACGTCAACGGCGGGGTAGAGCTCCACGATTGTGGGGGAAGTTAATCGACGCGCGCGGCGACGGCCCCGGGACGCGGCTCGAGCTCCGCGAGCAGCTGGGCGCGCAGGGTGTCGAACACCGGTTTCAACTTGGATGGGACGGCCTGCACCGGCCCCGCGTCCTTGCGCTGCGGGTTGGTGGCGTGCCCGTTCACCAGGAACTCGTAGTGCAAGTGCGGCCCGGTGGACAGCCCGGTCGAGCCGACGTACCCGACGGTCTGGTCCTGGGTCACGCGCTGCCCGACGTGGAGGCCCTTCGCGAACTTCGAAAGATGACCGTAGCGGGTTCGGATGCCGTTGGCGTGGCGGATCTCGATCAGGTTGCCGTAGCCGCCTTCGCGTCCGGCGAAGGTGACGATGCCGTCGGCGGTGGCGCGGACCGGCGTGCCCCAGGCGGCGGCGTAGTCGGTGCCCTGGTGGCTGCGCCAGCGGTTCAGGATCGGGTGAAAGCGCCCACCAAACCGGCTCGAGATGCGGCGGTACTGGAGCGGGGCGCGCAAGAACGCGCGGCGCAAGGAGCGACCCTTGTCATCGTAGAAGCCGCCGCGGGCCGACTCGCCCTCGAAGTAGAACGCGTAGCTGGGTGTCGCGGCGACGTCGACGCGCGCGGCGAGGATGCGCCCGAAGCGGCGCTCGCCCTCGGCCGACTCGAGACGCTCGATCAGCACCTCGAAGCGGTCACCCGGACGGATATCGCGCGTGAAGTCGACTTCCCAGTCGTACACGTCGGCGATAGCCCAGGCCAGGGCGATTCGCTCCTTGCTCGGCAGAAATGAGTCGGGGACAGCCCCGTCGAGCGCGTCGTACAGGTTCGACTGGATGACGCCGGTCGCCCGCAGCCGCGTCTTGGTCCAGGGAATCGTGTCGACGGTCTCGCTCCACCCGGAATCGCCGCCGAGCCGCGTCATCCACAGCCGCACCTCGGGCCCGGTTCGGACGCCGAGCCGCTGGGTGACCGAATCGCCCTTCAAGCGGCGCAGCTGGAAGACGAGCCCGGGCCGCAGACGGCGCGCGTCGAGGGCGTGGGCGGCGCGAAGCAACGCGACGTAGTCGCGGCCCGTGATGCCGGCGCGGGTGAGCAGATCCGACATAGTCTCACGAGCACGCAGCGTGTCCGCCCACTCGTCGTAGGCGCTGGTCACCACGATGACGGGCGCGGTCAGCAGGCGGCGCGCGGACCACGCCTCGTGCGCGGCCCAGAGCAATCCGGCCGCGGCGAGGCTGCCGGCGACGACGTAATGACTCGCGCGCCAGGCCATCAGTCCATCTGGCGCCGGATGAACGTGGGGATCTCCATCTCGTTGAGCTCCGGATTCCCCGGCGGGGCCGAGGGCGGGGCCGACGGACGCTTGGCGCCGCCTCCCACCTCAGCGGGCTTCACGAAGCCCGGCGGCGGCGGCGGCGTGGGGCGTGCACCACGCTCGCGGAACGGCAGGACCCCCGGCGCTCCACGGCCCGGTGCGGCCGCGTCGGCGAGGGCGCCGCTCTTGTCGAAACCGGTGGCGATGACGGTGATCCGGACCTCGCCGTGCATCGCGGGGTCGTTCACCGCGCCGAAAATGATCTCGGCTTCGTCGCCTGCGGCGTCGTGAATCGCTTCGCTGATCTGGGTTACCTCGCCCAGCGTCAGGTCCTCGCCGCCGGTGATGTTGATGAGGACGCCAGTCGCGCCCGCGATGGAGATATTGTCGAGCAGCGGGCTCGAGATCGCCTGCTGCGCGGCTTCCATCGCGCGGTTCTCGCCGCGCCCGGTGCCGGTGCCCATCAGCGCCGCGCCGCCGTTCTGCATCACGGTGCGCACATCGGCGAAGTCGACGTTCACGAGGCCGGTGACGCAAATCAGCGACGAGATGCCCTGCGTCGCGTGCAGCAGCACTTCGTCGGCCTTCTTGAGGGCATCCTGGAACGGAATCCCCTTCCCCACCACCGCGAGCAGCCGCTCGTTGGGGACGACGATCATCGTATCCACGTGCTTGCGCATCTCGGCGATGCCCATTTCGGCCTGGCGCATCCGCTTCCGCCCCTCGAACAGGAACGGCTTGGTCACGATGCCGATCGTGAGCGCGCCCAGGTCGCGCGCCACCTGGGAGATGATGGGTGCGGAGCCGGTCCCGGTCCCGCCCCCCATGCCGCACGTGACGAAGACGAGATCCGCGCCCTGGAGGGCGTGGAGGACTTCGTCGCGGTTCTCTTCGATCGCCTGGCGGCCGATCTCCGGCCGTGCCCCGGCGCCGAGCCCGCGTGTGAGCTTCTTGCCGATCTGGATCTTGACGTCGGCTTTGTTGTTGAGCAGCGCCTGGGCGTCGGTGTTCACGGAGATGAACTCGACCCCGCCGACGTGCTCGTCGATCATGCGGTTCAAGGCGTTGCCGCCGCCCCCGCCCACGCCGACGACCTTCATCCGCGCGTTCTGCGTGACTGTTTCTTCGAGTTCGAAGATCATGGCTCTCCCCTAGAAGAAATCCTGCAGCCACCGCTTGAGCGGCCCGAACCACTTGTCCACGCCCGTCCCGCCGAACAGCACGCCCGGCGCGGCGCCGTGCGCCACTTTGCGCGCCGCGTACAGCACCAGCCCGACCGGCACCGCGTAGCGCGGCGCCTCCACGCTGTCCACGAGGCCCGAGATGCCGAACTCGGGGTGTCCGGCGCGCACCGGTACCGCAAACGCTTCGCGCGCCAGCTCCGCCATCCCGGGGAGGTGCGCCGTGCCACCCGTCAGCACGACCCCCGCGGGCAGCTTCCCCGCGCCGAACCCCGCTCGCTCGAACTCCCGCCCCACCAGCTGGAAAATCTCGTCCACGCGCTGGTGGATGATGTGCGCGAGCAGCTCGCGCGATGCCTGCCGCGCCCCCTGCCCGGGCGTCGACGGCAGGTTGATCATCTCCGCGGCATCCACCAGCGGCGTGTACGCCGCCCCGTGCCGCTCCTTCAATCGCTCGGCATCCGCCTGGGTCACGCCGAGGCCCTGTACCAGGTCGTTCGTGACGTGTGCGCCGGCATACTTGAGCGAGGCCAGGTGCCGAATCTTCCCGTCGTGAAAGATCGCGACGCCCGTCGAATTGCCGCCCACTTCGACCAGGGCGACCCCCAGCTCCTTCTCGTCGTCGGTCAGCACCGCGTACGATGCCGCCAGGGGCTCGAGCACCAGGTCGGCCACGCGGTACCCGGCGCGCTGCACGCTCTTGCGCAGGTTCTGCGCGGCGGTGGACTGCACCGTCACCAGGTACATCTCGACCTCGAGCCGCGTGCCCGTCATGCCGACGGGATCCGAGATGCCGCGCTGCTGGTCCACGACGTACTCCTGCGGGATGTCGTGCAGGAGCTCGTGATCCCGGCCGAGCGAGACCGCCCGCGCCACCTCATTCACGCGCGCCACGTCCTGGGCGCTGATCTCGTCGCGGCTCACCGCGACCACGCCCGCCGAACCGCGCGCCGACACGTGCTCGCCGGCGATGCCGCAGGTGACGTCCGCCACCTTCACGCCGGCCATGCGCTCGGCGTCTTTCAGCGCGGCGGCCACGGAGCGCGTGGTCTCGTCGATGTCCCGCACCATGCCGCGCCGCACGCCGCTGTTCTTGGCCAGGCCCACACCGAGCACCTTGGCGAGCGGCGAGCGCGGCAGGTCCCCGACCACCTCCGCGATCACCGCGCACGTCTTGGTGCTGCCGAGATCGAGCCCGGCAACCAGGCGGCGCTCCGCCATCAGGCGCTCGCCTTCCGGCGCACCACCACCTGTCCGGCGTAGCGCGCGTCCAATTCGGCATAGCGGCGCGCTTTCGCGGCCAGATCTCTCGCGACCAGCACCACGGCCTGCACGACCTCCGGCCCGGCATCGCGCGCCAGCAGCACGCGGTGGGACCCTAATTCCAGAAGAACGTCGCCGCGCGCTCCGAAACGCCGCGCGGCATCGATGGCTTGAAACAACACCGGATCGAACGCCTGAATCCGGGCCAGCACCTGCACGATCCCGCTGTCGGCGACCTGCGCGATCGGGAGATCGAGTCCTCCGCCGCTCGCGGCATGCGCCGGATCGAACGGCAGTGGCCGCCCCGCCGCATCCACCGCGACGAGCCCGCCCGCGCCGGGGACGAGGGCGACCGGCTCCACCTCCTGGACGATCACCTGCAAGGCCGCCGGCAACCGTCGCGCCACACGTGCGTCCGCCACGCCGGCCAGTCCACGCACGCGATCGGCGAGCAGTCGCGTATCGTCGAACACGCTCGCCCGGGGCGCGAGCCGCAGCGCCGCCAGCACCGCGTCGGGATCGAGATTCTTCACGCCCACGACCTCGACCTGCCGGACGCGGAAAAACGCCAGGTGACGGAGTACCGTCGGCGCCGCGAGCCACAGCGTCAACGCACCCAGCACCGCTCCGCCCCACCAGAGGACGCGCCGCGGCAAGCGCAGCTTCACGTCCGCCTCGCCTTCAAGATACCTAGGAGCTCGGGACCGACGCGGGTCACGTCCCCCGCCCCCAGCGTGAAGACCACGTCCCCGGCCCGGACCGCCCGCGCCACGTGACTCGTGAGGTGGGCGCGCTCGCGCACCGCCACCGTCGCCGCGCCGGCGCGGATCGCACTGCGCGCCACCAGGTCGTGCGTCACGCCTCCTCCCGCCGGCGGGTGCTCGCGCGCCGCGTAGATCGGCGCCACCACCACGACATCCGCCGCGGCCAGCGCCTCGCCCAGCGCCACCCCGTGCAGCGCGGTCCGCGAGTAGAGGTGCGGCTGGAACACGGCCACCACCCGGCGGCCGGGAAACGCCTGCCGCGCCGCGGCCAACGTCGCCGCGATTTCGGTCGGGTGGTGCGCGTAGTCGTCCACGACCGTCACGCCACCTGCCTCACCCAACCGCTCGAACCGCCGCCCTACGCCGCCGAACGTCGCCAGCGCCTTCGCGCCAGCCGTCACGTCGGCCTCAACCGCATGGAGCACCGCGAGAGCCGTGGCCGCGTTGCGAACGTTGTGCACGCCCGGCACGGCGAGTCGCAACCGCACCGACGTTCCACCCGGCAGATCTACCGTGGCGCGCGGTCCCGCTGGCTCCTGCACGACGTCGCGGATCCGCACATCCGCATCCGCGCCCAGCCCCACACGCCACACCGGAACGCCGAGCCGCGCCGCGACCCGGCCCGCGCCCGCGTCGTCGCCGCCCACAATCACCCGTCGGGCGCGCCCCGCGAACTCCACAAAGGCATCCTCGAGCGCCGCGACCGTGCCGTAACACTCGAGATGATCGGCTTCGACGTTGGTCACGACCGCCACTGTCGGCGTCAGCGACAAGAAGGAGCGGTCGTACTCGTCGGCCTCCACCACGAATAGATCGGGCGAGCCGACCAATGCATTGCCGTGCCACGCAGCGACGCGGCCGCCGGCGAGTCCCGTGGGGGTTCGCCCGGCGGCCGTGAGTGCCTCCGTGACCATTACCGTGGTGGTCGTCTTACCATGTGTCCCAGCAACCGCCACGACGGTCTCGCCCCCGGCTACCAGCTCCCCCAAGGCGTCGGCGCGACGCACGACCGGAATGGCCAGGGCACGCGCCCGCTGCAGCTCGGCGTGGTCCGGTGGTACCGCCGCCGTGACCACCACCGCCCGGGCTCCGTCGACATGGCTCGGGTCGTGCCCCCGCCACACCGGAACCCCCAGGGCTGCCAAATCGGCGGCGCCTGCGGGGTCCGTGTCGCATCCCGTTATGGCTACTCCGAGGTGCCTGGCAACGAGAGCCAGCGCGCTCATCCCCGCTCCGGCTATGCCCATAAAGTGAATCGGGCGGGGATCCCCGGGTCGAAACAAGGTCATCTGTGGTGGGCTAGTATAGCGAATCTACTAAACTTGCGAAAGAGCTTGAGGTTAGCCGACCAGTGTCAAAATCTTCGACATCATCACTCGGGCGGCGTCGGGGTGTCCTCGGGTCCGGGCGGCGGCCGCCAGCGACGCGAGCCGACGGGGATCGGCGACGAGTGTCGTGACGACATCGGCGAGTGACTGCGGCGACAGGTCTCGCTCCGGCAGAAGAACGGCGGCACCCGCGTCGGCGAGTGCGCGCGCGTTGAACGTCTGGTGATCGGCGGCCGCGCTCGGGAGCGGCACGAGGACACTCGCTTTGCCCCACGCGCACAACTCCGCGACGGTGCCGCCGGCGCGCGACACTACGAGATCCGCGGCGCGATAGGCCGGCGCGATCGGATCGAGAAACCCGCGCACGACGACGTGACCCGGCGCTTCGAGGTGCGCGTAACGCGCGTGGTGGGTGAGTCCGGTGCCCCAGATGACGTTGATCCCCTCGAGCGCGCCTCGATCGAGGGCGCCGGCGACGGCTTCATTGATCGGACGCGCGCCCTGGCTCCCACCGATCACCAAGACGGTGGGACGATTCGCGGGCAACCCGAAGTCCGCCAGCGCCGCGGCGCGGTCGCCCGGCTCCGGTGGACGCACCGGGTTCCCGGTCACACAGATTTCCGTCGTCGCTCCTGGAGACAGGCGGGCACGCGCCTCCGGGAACGCGAGGTGAATCTGGCGGGCGCGGCGGGCGAGAAGACGCGTCGCCAGACCGGGAAACGCATTTGCTTCCTGGAGGACGGTGGGAATGCCGGCGCGCTGCGCGCGCCACACGACGGGCCCCGCGGCGTACCCGCCGGTCCCGATCACGATCGCCGGCCGCTCGCGCGCCAGCACTCGGCCCGCCGCACGCCAGGCACGCACGGCGATCAAGGGCCAGCGCCAGTTGCGCCACCAGGTGCGACGGTAGAGAGGCTCCACCGGCAGGAGGTGGAACGGGAACGGATGGCGGGGGAGGATCTGCGCCTCGAGGCCACGCTCCGCTCCCACGAGCACGGCCTCGTGCCCCGCGTCGGCGGCCGCGCGGGCGAGCGCGAGGGCCGGCATCAGATGGCCGCCGGTGCCGCCCCCGGCGATGAGGATCTTCAGGCGGCGGACCCCCCTCGTCCCCTGCTGCGTCCCCGCGCCACGCTCACGAGGACGCCCGTCGCCGCGAGGGCCACGATGAGACTCGAGCGGCCGTACGACATGAACGGCAACGTCACACCCGTCGCGGGGATCACGGCGAGGGTGACGCCGAGGTGCAGCACGACACTCAGGCCGATCATCACGGTGATGCCGGTGGCGAGCAGCTGGCCGAACAAGTCGCTCGCCGTGCGCGCGATGCGGAAGCCGAGCCAGAGGAACGTCCCGAACAGGAGAGCGATGACCATCACGCCAAGGAAGCCCCACTCCTCCCCGATGGTCGAGAAGATGAAATCCGAGTAAGCGTACGTGAGGTAGCCGAGCTTCTGTTGCCCCTGCCCCACGCCGACGCCGACGAGTTGACCCGCCCCGATCCCGATGAGCGATTGCTTCACCTGCCACGTGGCTTCGGTGGGCGCCGCGCCGGGATTCAGGAACGTGAGGACGCGGGCGAGTCGGTACTGTGCGCTCGCCACCGCGCCGTACAGCAGCGGCGTGGCCGCGCTGCCGACCAAGAGGAAGTGGCCGATGCGCGCGCCCGCGGTGAACAACACCGTGCCCGCCAGGATCGCGACGAGCAACGCCATCGACAGGTTGGGCTCGAGGAAGATGAGTCCGATGATCGGAACGAGGATGACCAGGAACGGCAACACGCCGTTCTTGAACGTGCGGATCTGCTCGCCCTTCTTGGCGGCGAGCATCGCGCACCACACCACGACCGAGAACTTGGCCAGCTCGGAGGGCTGCAGCGAGAACGCGCCCAGGCTCACCCAGCGGCGGGCGCCGTTGATCGTCGGAGTGATGGCGTGCGTGAACGGCAGCAGCGGGATCAAGAGCAGGAACGCCGTGATGCCGAGCAGCGGCCACGCCCAGCGGCGCCATTTCTGGTAGTCCACGCGCGCCAGGATGGTCGCGAGCAGGCCGCCCACGGCCGCGCCCACCGCCTGGCGCAGGGCGAAGGTCGCCCCCACCTGGCCTCCTCCCCCGGTCGCGACCAGGCTCGACGCGCCATAGACCGCGGCGAGGCCGAACACGACGAGCACCGCGGCGACCACCGTGATGAGGCGACTCTCCCAGGCGCGGTCGGTCACATCGCCTCCACCAGCCGCCGGAACGTGGCGCCGCGCTCCTCGTAATTCTTGAACATGTCGTAGCTCGAGCACGCGGGAGACAGGAGCACCGCGTCGCCGGGCCGGGCCGCGCGACGCGCTCGCGCCATCACGTCCTCGAAGGTCGTGCCGCGCTCGAGCGGCGTCTGGCCTTTCAGGTCCTGCTCCACGATCGGCCCCGCTTCGCCGTAGGCGATCACGAGGCGGGCGCGGTTGGCGAGCAACGGCGCGAGCCGCGTGTATGGCTCGCCTTTATGGCGGCCACCGAGCAGCAGCACGAAGGGACGGCTCATCGCCTCGATCGCCACGACCGTCGAGGCGATGTTCGTTGCCTTGGAGTCGTTGATCCAGAGGACCCCGTTCACCTCGCGCACCGCCTCGAGACGGTGCGGCAGCGCGTGGAACGAACGCAGGCCTTCGCCGATGAGCCCCGGCGGCACGCCCGCTTCGTGGACGGCGAGGGCCGCGGCCAACGCGTTCGCGACGTTGTGGTCGCCCAGCAGATGTAGCTCCTCGCGCCGCAGCAGCGCCGCGCCGCCCAGGCGCAGGACGCCGGCCCCGGCGTCATACCACGCCTCGGCTGGTTGCTTGAGCGAAAAGAGCGCACGCCGCCCCGCGACTCCCCGCGCCAGGTCCAGGACGGTGGGGTCGTCAGCGTTGAGGATCCACACCGAGGACGGGCCTGCGTTTTGAAAGAGCAGCCGTTTGTCCGCGTAGTAGGCGTCGACGGACGGATAGCGGTCCAGGTGGTCGGGTGCCAGGTTCGTGAGGATGCCGACGTCGGGGGCGAAGTGCGGGCTGTCGTGCAGCTGAAACGATGACACCTCCACGCTGAGCCAGCGGTACCGGTCTCCCGCCAGGGCCACGTCGGCGAGGGGGCGGCCGATGTTCCCCGCCGCGGCCGCCTTCAGACCCGCCGCCGCGAGCAAGTGGGCGACGAGCGCCGTGGTGGTCGTCTTGCCATTCGTGCCGGTGATCGCGATGACGTGCGTATCCTCCATTGCAGCGACGGCGCGGAACCCCAGGTCGAGCTCCGAGACGATCTCGACGCCCGCCTCGCGTGCGGCCGCTAGGGGTGGCGCGTCTGGGGGTACCCCGGGCGACACGACGACGCCCGCCGCCGCCCGAATCTTCGCGAGATCGTGCCGCCCCAGGTCCACTTCAACGCCGGACAGCCCGCGCAGCGCCTCGGCGGCCGCACCCGCGTAGGGATGGTCCGAGCCGTCGCTGGCGTAGACGCGGACACCCTCGCGCGCGAGCAGGCGCGCCGCCGCCACGCCGCTCTTCCCCAGGCCCACGACGGCGACGACGCCCCCCCCCTTCCGCCATGCGTCGGGCAGGATCATCGTACCTTGAGCGTCGCGAGGGCGATC
>Ga0193723_1000058_pt1 | contig 32205 bp, 29 predicted proteins | sample H2m2metaG_FD_143042 | JGI IMG/M metagenome (GOLD analysis project Ga0193723, IMG submission 143042) | Soil microbial communities from a riparian zone of the East river system, Colorado, United States - H2m2 | ecosystem: Environmental > Terrestrial > Soil > Riparian zone | place: USA: East River...
AGAACATTCGATTCTCATTCATCTACCTCCACTGGCGACGCTGGCGTTTAAACTGCAGAAGTAATTCGACGTCCGCACCGGCAAGCGTAGTGAATAATTAGTAACAGTGCCTCGAACAGTCTTTTCTTACGCATCGTTCTACCGCAAATCGGTGAACTGCGCCCGTGACGAGTCCGCTCAACAGGCAGCGCGTTTTTTTTAAAAGGTCGATCCTCGCAAGCGAACCTCAGGGCGCGAGACCAAAGCTCGTGCCTTGCAGAGAAGCTGCGTACGTGCGTTTCAAAAGTGCTTCGCTTGATTGTCGTGTCAGGTTAAACTATGCAGTAATGAGGAATCAAACGATGAAGGTTCTGCTGCTCGGTTTACTCGCATCCGGACTGCTTTGCGGTTGCGCTGCAAATACTCCCTATTCGGAGACTGTGGTTGATACCAACAAGCACACTCAACAAAGAGGGCTGCCTGAAACACCGGTGTACGACAGACCAATCTATACCCCGGGATCAACCGACCAGATCGGAATCGGAAGCCACTAATTAACTCGATGCTGCGAAAGGTGTGATTCGCTTCCGTGGCTCTACTGTATCTCCGAGCTAAATTCGCCGTCGCTGACTCGGGTGCGAATTTTCATCTTTGGCCGGACTGCTGCGATCGTACGAACAATTTTTCCGCGCTCGTTCATGGTGATGCTGTATCCGCGTCGCAAGGTCGCGTGCGGACCCAGCACCCGCAGGATTCCTTCAATGCGTTCAAAACGGTGCCTCGCGTTCTCCAGTAATCGTACGGGAGAAGCAACCAGACGCCGATGCAAATCCGCGAACCGATTGCGGCGCATCATAAGCTCGCGCGCGGGACTGCGTGCTTGTAACGCGCGCGTGACGTGGGCGAGGTTGCGTTTATAACTGTCGAGCTTGTGCGCGAGGCAACGCTGTAAAGTCTCGCGCGCGTGATCGAGACGCTGTTGAGCGTCGCGGACCCGGTTGAGCAACTGGCGCGAAAGCGCCCGTGTGCAACCGTCGATCCGCCGTTGCAGATCGATAATGTCGGGCACGATCAATTCAGCCGCGGCGCTCGGCGTAGGTGCGCGCAAGTCAGCAACGAAATCGCTGATGGTGAAATCGATTTCGTGGCCGACTGCGGAAACGATGGGCACCGCGGAATGAAATATTGCGTGTGCCACGATCTCTTCGCTGAATTCCCATAAGTCTTCGATGCTCCCGCCGCCACGGGTGACCACGATCAGATCGAGCGGTGCAAACGCCTCGTTAGGCACAGAGAGTTCGCGGATGGCGACAGCGATCTCTTGTGCGGCTCCGGTTCCCTGGACGCGGACGGGGTTGATCAGAATTTGCAACCACGGCGCGCGACGGCGTAGCACGTTCAGCATATCGCGAATCGCCGCGCCGCTTGGCGAGGTGACGATTCCGATGCGTCGCGGAAAATTTGGCAATGGCCGTTTGCGTTCCGGCGCGAATAATCCTTCGGCTTCGAGTTTGCGTTTGAGCGCTTCGAATTTTGCCTGCAGCAAGCCGACTCCGCGCGGCTGAAGAATCTGGACATTCAGCTGATATTGCCCGCGCGCTTCGAAAACTGTGACGGTGCCGTAAACCTGCACCTGGTTCCCATCAACAAGAGGCTGTCGCGGCGGTGCGATGGTGTCGCGCCAGATCACGCACCCGATCTGGGCGCGCTGATCTTTAAGTGTAAAATATTGGTGGCCGCTCGGATGCAGTTTGTAATTCGAGATTTCGCCTTGGACCCACACTGCGCGAAATTTTGTCTCGAGCGCGGCGCGAATGCTGCGCGTCAGCTCGGTGACCGTTAGCACTTTAGATGTCTGTTGAAACAGGTCGGCAGTTCTTGTCATGTCGAGCAGAATCGCCTGCCAAGCCGTAGCTTTACGCGAAGGCTGGAGACGTCTCTTGATATTTCAGAAACATTTAGAGATTCCTCGACTTCGCTCAGAATGACAAATGGAGAGCGTTGGATCGAAATTCGAGATTTCGAAAATCGTTAAATCGGTTTTCGACTCACGAATCACAACAACTCGGCCTGCATGCCGCCAGGCGGTTTCAGTCCGAGCTTGCGATAGGCGTTCGCGGTAGCGACTCGACCTTGAGGCGTGCGTTTGATGTAACCTTCCATGATCAGGTACGGCTCGTTCACTTCTTCGATGGTCCCAGCTTCTTCGCCGACTGCGACCGCGAGCGAGCTCAGACCGACCGGGCCACCATTAAATTTGTGAATTAACGTTTCAATGATTCGCTTGTCCCATTGATCGAACCCGTCGCGATCGATCTCGAGCATGGTGAGCGCGCGATCGGCCAGATCTGCGGTGATTTTTCCATCGGCTTTCACTTGCACATAATCACGCACCCAGCGCAAAAGATTGTTTGCCGTGCGCGGCGTACCGCGTGTGCGCGTGGCGATCTCGGCTGCGCCCGCTGAATCAATCTCGACGCCAAGCAAGCGGGCGCTGCGTGTAATGATCTTCTGCATTTCCTCGGCATGATAATAATCGAGGCGAGCCGTCATTCCGAAACGCGACCGAAGCGGCGCGCTTACCATTCCCGCGCGTGTGGTTGCGCCGATTAATGTGAATTTCGGCAGATTCAAACGGAGACTGCGCGCCTGCGGTCCCTGGTCGATGATGATGTCGAGCCGGTAATCTTCCATCGCTGGATAGAGATATTCTTCAATGGTCGGTTGGAGCCGATGGATCTCGTCGATGAAAAGCACGTCGCCTTTTTCGAGGCTTGTGAGAAGCCCGGCGAGTTCGCCCGCCTTTTCAATTACGGGGCCACTGGTGTTTTTGATGTTCACATTCATCGCGTTCGCGATGATATACGCGAGGGTGGTCTTCCCGAGACCGGATGGACCGCTTAGCAAAATGTGTTCGAGCACGTCCCCGCGCTTCTTTGCGGCTTCCACCATTAACTCAAGGCGCTCCCGCACTTTCGCCTGGCCTGTGAACTCGCTGAATGCCGGGGGCCGCAGCGAAATTTCAAAGGCGGCATCTGGTTCCGGTGGTTTCATGAGCGTTGGAGCCATGGTGTGATCGAATATTGGAGTAATCGGAGGCGAATCATTTCATTACTTCAGCACTCCGCTACTCCATTATTCCAGATTCTTGGTTAGCACGAGCTCCGTGCCGCGGCGTTTATGTATGTAATCGATTTCGTCAAAAGCGTTGCGAATGAGGAATAACCCAAGCCCACCCGGTTTGATCATGTCATGCGAGCGACCTTTCATTTGGTTGGGCAAGACTTGTTCGCCATAGTCGCGCAACCGGACGCGCACGCATTTGCGCAACCCTTCCATCTGCAACGAGATCAGTTGGTCGTCACGTAGCCGGTAAGCGTAGCGAATAACGTTCGTGCATGCTTCGTCCACGCCGAGCACCATCAGCAGGCGTTCTTTTTCGGAGAACGGATAGCTGTTGAGAAACTTGCGCACGCAATTGCGCATCAAGGCCAGGTTGGCTGTATGACTGCTGAATTCGACTGTCTGTTTATTCATTAACCGCTTTGGAATCTGAGCAGATTCACGGCGCTCATTCAACTCCGAACGCTATTGCATATGTGAAAAGCCGATGGACACGTGCTAAAACCGTAGTTCAATTTTGTGTTATGTGGAGGTCTTTTGCTGTGCTGTTGCTTTTCGTCGCGCCTGCGCTCGCGCAGGAAGAGAACGCGACCGCCTATGAAGCGCTTCGCGTCGTCGGCACTGAATTGGGCCGCGGCGCTCTGAATCACGTAGTGTCGATTACCGGCGTGAAAGGCAATCCGCAGCCGGAAAAATGGAAAATTATTTTGCAGGGCCCTGATGGTCGCGGCGTGCGCGAACTGGATGTCGCCGACGGGAAGATTGGTTCCGAGCGCCAGCCGGATCGCTCGGTTGCGGGTTCCACGGAAGGCGCAACGATTGACACCTCGCAGTTGAACCTGGATTCGAGTGGCGCGTATGAAGTGGCGAGCCACACGGCGGACCTGTCGCATGCCAATTTCGCGACCGTCGATTATAGCTTGCGCACAGATGAGCGCGGCGAACCGACCTGGATCGTTACTCTTTTGAGTAGATCGTCGCGTCCTATCGGGACCATCCATATCGGCGCGATGCGCGGCACGGTGAAGCGAACCGAAGGAATGTTTGCCGGCGCGACGATGGACGATGTGGAGAACGATTATGATAGCGACGAGGAAAACGGCCCTTTCAGAGGCGTCAAAAGGCGTATCAAAGATACTTTTCACCGGACACAGGAGGAAGCGCGAGACATGTTTGAGAGGGTGAAGCGCTCGTTTTCCGATTTCATTAACCGAGGGTAGCAGCAGCTAAAATGAATGGCGCATCCAACCAATGGCCTCCTCTGCCATTTGCAGAGTGGAAAGATACCGCCATCACCCTGCACATGTGGACGCAAATTGTCGGCAAGATTCGATTGGTGCTCAGTCCATGGACGAACCACTCCTGGCACGTCACCCTCTACGTCACATCACGCGGCCTAACGACTTCACCCATCCCGCACGGTTCTTACACGTTCGAAATACTGTTTGATTTCATCGATCACCAACTGCTAATCGACAAGAGCGATGGGGCGCGGCGAACCATTCCACTGAAACCGCAATCAGTTGCCGAGTTTTATCGGAGCGTGATGAAAACATTGAGCGATCTCGAGCTGCCGGTGACTATCAACACCATGCCTAACGAGATCGAAAATCCAATCCCGTTTGATCAGGATGAAGAGCACCGCTCTTACGATCGCGAATATGCCAACCGGTTCTGGCACGTTCTCGTGCAAAGCGACCGCGTATTTAAGGAGTTTCGCTCGCGTTTCTGTGGCAAATGCAGTCCGGTGCATTTTTTCTGGGGCAGTTTTGATCTGGCAGTGACGCGTTTTTCAGGCCGCCCGGCGCCACCCCATCCTGGCGGAGTCCCGCATTTGCCAGACGAGATCACGCGGGAAGCTTACTCGCAGGAAGTGAGCAGCCTTGGTTTTTGGCCCGGCAATGCGGCTGCGCCGACGCCACTCTTCTATTCTTACGCGTATCCGGAACCCCCGGGATTCGCACAGGCGAAAATTCAGCCAGACTCGGCTTTCTACGAGGCCAAGCTGCGCGAGTTCATCCTGCCTTACAACGCGGTGCGCTCCGCTGAAAAGTCGGATCAAGTCCTTCTCGACTTTGCTCAAAGCGCCTACGACGCTGCCTCGAAGCTGGGGAAGTGGGACCGTGATGCATTGGAGGAAAAGAAACCAGCCTTGCATTCGGCTGGGCAACATTCGTAATTAGGCGAGATGAATCCTGGTTGCGCAGCCGAGCAGCATGCCTGGCGTGAAGTGAAAGACGGATGGCGCCCCTTGTACGGCGATGTGGACAAAATCGGGGTCGCCGTTGAATGGCACGACTTTCGTACCGAGCGTTCCTTTAACTGGGGACGTACCTTCCATCCAAATAGCCTGGAGTTCTGTTTGAATCTCGCCGGTCGCGGAGCAGTAGGCACCGAAGGTGGCGCGCGGAGCGATTATGTTGCGGGGAACTGCGGGTATTATGCGATCGCCGATGAACCGTTGCCGGCATCGCGGCGCGCACACGATCGTCATCAATTCGTGACGCTGGAATTCTCGCGGGAACATTTGCAAAAACAATTTGTGCGGAATGAAGCTGACCTCGAGCCGGAGATTCGCCGCATTGTGTTTGGAGACAGGGAAGAAAACGTTGTCGCGCCTGCGCGTCCGATGACGATGCAACAACGCGGCGTGGTCGCTGGTTTGGCAGAGCCTCCAGTAGCAAAAGCAGCTCAGATCCTCTGGTATCAAGGCAAAGCACTGGAGCTCATGGCGCATTTTCTCTTTGCGCCAAAAGACCCGGAATTTTTCTGCATGCGGCAAAAACGCGTCGCGCGCGAACGCGTGGAACGCACGAAGGAGCTTCTGGCTCGCGATCTCGCTAACCCGCCTACGCTGGAAATGATCGGCCAGGAGGTGGGCTGCAGTCCGTTCTATCTAAGCAGGATTTTTTCGCGCGAAATGGGCCTGACCATTCCGCAATATTTGCGTAACCTGCGAATGGAACGCGCTGCCGAGCTGTTGCGCACAGGACGCTACAATGTCACTGAGGCTGCGACAGAAGTTGGTTACTCGAGCCTGAGTCACTTTAGCAAAGCGTTTTGCGAAACGATCGGTTGTTGCCCGGTGCTTTATCCGGCGGCCAAGAATGTCATTCTCGATCGTTGAAGCGTTGAAGAGTTGAAGCGGATACGGAACCGCGAATGTTGGTCGCTTTAACGCTTTAACTCTTCAACTCTTCATCGCTTCAACGACGCCATGAAAATCACCCGCGCTCTCATTTCCGTTTCCGACAAGGCCGGTATCGCTGCGTTAGCCCGAGCGCTGGAGCGGCAGGGCGTCGACATTATTTCGACCGGGGGAACAGCAGATTTGCTGAGGAAAGAAAAAATTCCAGTGCGCGAGATATCGAGCTTCACTGCATTTCCAGAAGTGCTGGAAGGGCGCGTGAAAACTTTGCATCCCCGTGTGCACGGCGGCCTTCTCTACAAACGTGGCAACGAGAAACATGAGGCTGAAGCGCGGGAATGTGGTTTCGAACCGATCGATCTGGTGGTGGTCAACCTTTATCCGTTCGAAGCGACCATTGCCAAACCAGATGTCACCCTTGCGGAGGCGATCGAGAATATCGATATCGGCGGCCCATCGATGATTCGCAGCGCGGCTAAAAACTATGAATCGGTGACGGTAGTTGTCGATCCTGCGGATTACGACGCCGTGCTCGAAAACATGCGCGATAACAATGGCGAAACGACATTGAAGTTGCGGGAGCGCCTCGCCATCAAGGCCTTTATCAGAACAGCTGAATACGATCGCGCGATTGGCAACTTCCTGAACAGGGAACAGACAACGGATGCGTCGTTTTCACTTTCGCTACCGCTGGCGACGCGATTGCGTTACGGGGAAAATCCCCATCAAACCGCGGCGCTCTACGGCGATTTCGATAAGCACTTCGAAAAACTTCACGGCAAGGAACTTTCCTTTAACAACATTCTCGACATCAGCGCGGCGACGAATTTGATCGCCGAGTTCGAAGAGCCGACCGTCGCGATTCTAAAGCATACGAATCCATGTGGCGTTGGCTCGGATGCCGATCTTTACAAGGCGTGGAACAAGGCGTTTGCCACGGATAAACAGGCGCCCTTTGGAGGAATTATCGTATGCAACCGTCCGTTGACCGAAGCGCTGGCGAAAGTGATCAGCGAGATCTTTAGCGAGGTAATTATTGCGCCAGATTTTGAGCCCGAAGCGCGCAGCGTCTTGCAAAAGAAAAAGAACCTGCGCCTGATTCGATTGGCAACACCAGCAACAGATGCCAGGCCCGCGGTCGATGTGCGTTCCGTCTGCGGCGGCGTGCTGGTTCAGGACGCTGATGTTGCAGAAGAAGCAACGCGTAAGGTCGTTACAAAGAGACGACCGACCAAAACGGAACTGAAAGCGATGGTGTTCGGGTGGCGGGTGGTTAAACATGTAAAATCAAACGCGATTGTTTATGCGAAAGCGGACCGGACACTTGGCATCGGCGCGGGACAGATGTCGCGAATCGACGCTTCGCGCATTGCGATTTGGAAGGCGAAAGAAGCCGGGCTCTCGCTGAAAGGCAGCGCAGTCGCAAGCGATGCGTTTTTTCCTTTCCCAGACGGCCTGATCGCTGCTGCGGAAGCGGGCGCAACGTGCGCTATGCAACCGGGCGGTTCAGTGCGCGACGAGGAAGTGATTGCCGCCGCGAACGAGCGCAACATGGCGATGATCTTCACTGGCGTGAGGCACTTTCGTCACTAGCGCTGCTCCGATGATAGAAAAGCGCCAGAGCGCCGGCGCACGCCAAAACGTGGCCGTGACGATGCGCTCAGATTACACGATTGCGTCTTGGAGTGCGGGGTTGCTGCGCCGCTTTCGATTATGATGCAAATGATGCTGAGGGTTGCACCGAGCTGAAGCCCGGTGTTACTGAAAGTCGCGATGCGCCTTAGCGATGTCATATGAACCGCATGTCTCGTTCGGTCCAGCCGCCGCTCGTTATTAATATCGAGGATTTGCGACGCGCGGCGAAACGTCGGCTTCCGCGAGTGGTATTTGACTACATCGATGGCGGCGCGGAAGACGAACGGACATTGCGCGCCAATTGTCACGCGTTTGAAGAAGTGACATTCCGGCCGCGGTGCGCCGTTGCGACGCCGGCATGCGATCTGCGCGTGTCTGTCCTTGGCGAATCTCTATCCATGCCCTTGATCCTTGCGCCTGTCGGCAGCAGCCGACTCATGTATCCGCGCGGCGAGGAAGCTGCCGCGAGCGCCGCAGGCGCGGCCGGAATTGCATATACGCTTTCAACGCTTTCTGGCTGTCGCTTGGAGGATGTTGCGGCGGCCTCGAAGGAGCCGCTTTGGTATCAGGTTTATCTGATGGGAGGACGTGATTGCGCGCTTTCTGCGATCGAGCGCGCGAAAGCCGCTGGCTTTTCTGCCTTGGTTGTCACGATCGACACGGCTGTGGCCGGCATGCGGGAACGCGATCTCCGAAACGGCGTCAAAGAACTTCTGAGCGGCAACCTGGGAGGGAAGCTGCCGTTTGTTATTCAGTTACTGATAAAACCTCGCTGGCTTGCTGGGTTTTTAGCCGACGGCGGGCTAATGAAATTTCCGAATGTGGTCATCCCCGGAAAAGGGCCGATGCTGTATGCCGATGTTACAGCTGCTCTCGAGGACTCAGTTGTGACCTGGGAGGATCTCGAGTGGATTCGACGGGCGTGGAATGGACCCATTGTCATAAAAGGGATACACACTCGAGACGATGCTCGTCGCGCAGTAGATGTGGGAGCAAACGCGCTGGTCGTTTCCAATCACGGCGGCCGCCAGCTCGACAGTGTTGCGCCGACTCTGCGAATTTTGCCGGAGGTTGTGGCAAGCGTCGGCGATCAGATCGAGGTGCTTCTGGATGGCGGTATTCGTCGAGGCAGCGACATTGTCAAAGCGCTGTGCCTGGGGGCCCGAGCGGTAATGGCCGGGCGTGCTTATGCCTATGGGCTTGGCGCAGCGGGCGGTACCGGTGTTGCGCGAGCAATTGAAATCTTACGCGCTGACCTCATCCGCACTCTCAAACTGCTCGGCTGTCCGTCAGTCGCTGAGCTCGATCGATCCTATTTGGATGTGCCGGCTGATTGGCTCAGAGAATGACGAATGGCTCTGCCACGTTGATCGTTAGAACGTTACAATCGTTAGATCGAACTACGATTTAACGTGACGAAGCCGTCGACGCCAGCCGCCATAGCCAGATGCAGAGAACAGCTGCAATGATGAGCGCCACCCAACTTACTCCCATCGGGATCTGATGATTGCCCACTTGCACCGGAATCTGATTGATCAATCGGATCAGATGACCAATTGCAAAAATTGCGAAGAGGATGCTCGCGACGAGTAATCCAGTTTTTTGAGGGTTCATGGGGCGATTCTTGCGAGTGTATTTTGATTTGTCAGCAAAAATAGACGCCTATGCCTGGCTTTTCCGTAGCGACGTCGCTTGAACCAGGATGCCAATAATAGCCAGCCCAATGAACAAAATGGTCGATCCGGACGCCGGAAGTACGATCGCGCTTTGAATCAGGTGGGCACCGATTAGGGAGGAGACAACAATGAGCGCCCAATCAAACAAGACGAGCAGCAGTATTGCGCCCACAACTCCGCCAGCCAGAAAAATGAAAATGGAGTATTGCGCGTAGTGAACAAAGAATGCGGCGGCGATCGCGCCGGCGAGTTTGCCACCCGCGAGGAAACCGAGAACAGCAATTGCAATTTTCTGAAGGAACAGCGCGAGCAACGCCCCAATTAAACCAAGAACGAGCGCAACAGTTAGCGCAAGCAACGGAGACGGCTCATTCACAAGGTGCGGCGCGATTTCTACACCTGCTGCAAACCCAACTGCGGCGACGCACAGCCAAAACAACTTTCGACCGAATAACAGAATTACGATGCCGATCAGCGCGCCAATAATTGCGACAGAAAAATGCATCGAAGGATTTTGGACGGCCATGTTGTAGAGGCGTTTGTGGCAAATGCCTGTTTATTTGATTTCGGTGCTTGATACAAGCACCGCTACACCTTGTTCGGACCGACTTGGCTCGATTTCCTTGCTATCTGCCCCAACGTACGCGAAGTAACGGGCGCGTCGGTTGGGTATTTTAGAACGACTAATCCAGTTCGGGCTGTGGCTCAGCTTGGTAGAGCGCCTGGTTCGGGACCAGGAGGCCGTGGGTTCAAATCCCACCAGCCCGATTAGATAATTATCAAAGTTGGCGGAATTAACGCCGCCTCGCCTTCGAGGCCTGGTAAGCCGGCGCTCCTTGATAGAGTGTTAACGTTGCCTAAGAACAAATCCGTTGGTGTTGAAAGCGTTCGGACTTGACAACGAACTCCTTCACTTGGAAAATCCCCATTCGTTTTTACCATGCTCGCCCCGCAACTTACCCCATCTGCCCTTCCGGCCAGGACGCCGGTCATTCTTCAATTCCCGGCGGGAGCAATCCGCCCCGTCCCTTCCCTGCGCCATATGACGACTCAACTTTTGCAAGAAGCAGCTCAGGTGATCCCGAATCAGCAACTTCTGATCAACGTTGTTTCCAAACGCGTTCGCCAGCTTGGCTTGGGACATCGACCCATGGTTGAAACGACGCCGCGGATGTCGCTCACCGATATTGCACTCAAGGAAATCATCGCCGGCAAGTTGACCTACGAGTCGCTCCAGGAGTCGGCGGACGGCGCCGTGTAGGAGCGATCGAATACTACGACGCGTTTCTTTAAGGGTTTCTGAGGCTCTGCGGGGAAAGCCACCAGTTTCCCTGTCAATATGGCAGCCGAGTCGATTACCAATCGCAAAGCCCTTCGCGATTATCACATTCTCGAGCGTTACGAAGCGGGCATCGAACTAAAAGGCAGCGAGGTTAAATCGATTCGAGCGGGCAAGGCAAATATCAGCGACGCCTTCGCCCGAATCGAGAATGGCGAAGCGTTCCTTCACAATGCGGATATCCAACCGTACGAACGCGCCAGCCACGAAGTTCCGGACGCAAAACGGGTCCGCAAGTTGCTGTTGCATCGGCAGGAGATCGACAAACTCTATGGCGAGACGCAGATCAAAGGCCGCGCACTAGTAGTTCTCAAGCTGTATTGGAAAAACGGAAAGCTAAAAGCCGAGTTGGGTGTAGGGCACGGTAAGGAAGCACGTGATAAGAGGTCCGACCTAAAGAAACGCGCCGTAGATCGGGAGACCGCGCGCGAAGTCGCGCGTTTCAACCGGAAACACGGGTAATTGTCTCAAGGATTGATGGCTTCTGAGCCGTCACATTTCGCTCGATGGCTGGGAAGCCGTCGTGCCTTGTGCCTTGTGCCTTGCCGCGAAGCGGTGAGTACCGGACTGTAAACTGCCGAAATGAATATTCGCGTTTTGCTTCCCGCAGGCGTGCTGTTACTCGGCGCTTGGATAAGTGCTCGCGCCATTCGCACCGCGCGTTATACGTTGCGCGACAAAGTAGTGCTCATCACAGGCGGTTCGCGCGGACTCGGGCTCGTGCTTGCACGACACATTTGCGCGCAAGGCGGGAGCGTTGCCCTCATTGCGCGCGACCCTGATGAACTGGCGCGCGCTAAGGCTGATCTCGCTGCGCGCGGCGGCGCGGTCCTGACCATTCAATGCGACTTGCTCGATGCCACACAAATTGAAGCCGCTGTTCGTCAAGTCATCGATCGCTTTGGCAGGATCGACATTTTGATCAACAGCGCAGGCATTATCGAAGTTGGTCCTCTTGAGCACATGGCGCGGGAGGATTTCGAACGGGCCATGCGGCTGCATTTTTGGGCGCCATACGAATTAGTTTCACGGATCGTTCCTGAAATGCGCACGTGGGGTGGGGGACGCATTGTTAATATTTCCTCGATTGGTGGCAAGGTCGCCATGCCACATCTGGCGCCATACAGCGTCAGCAAATTCGCGCTGACTGGTTTCTCTGATGCGATTCGCGCTGAGCTCGCACGCGACAACATCCATGTAACCACCGTTGCACCCGGAATGATGCGTACTGGCTCACACGTGAATGCAAAATTCAAAGGCGACCATGACATCGAGTTTGCATGGTTTGCGACGGCAGCGGGAGCGCCATTGATTTCCATGAACGCCGATCGCGCCGCGAGAAAAATCCTGGCTGCCTGCCGTCGAGGTCAGCCCTCGCTCACGCTCACGTTTGCCGCGCGTGGGGCCATTCTGGGGAATGCGCTTTTTCCAAATCTAACAGGCTATATGATGAAGATTGTGAATCGGTTCCTTCCTGGAACAGGTGACGAGGCAGGCAATAAATCGCGGGCCGGCTCCGAGGCGCGCCGTTTGGTTCCCGATTGGTTAACGCGCTCGGCTGACAAAGCGACGGTGCGCAATAATGAAAACAAAGATTGAACTACCGAACCGTGGCTTATCGCCGTCGAATAGATTGAGTGTTGGACGCCTGCTCGCGATCCTTCGGAGTTGGGTGCCTGTCGCGCGGTAGTTTGCGAAGGCGGGTTGAGCGCTTGCTCGCGACACGTCGGAGTTGGAGATTTTCTTCCCAATGCCGAAGCGTCTCTTCGTTGCAATCGATCTGCCCGAGTCAACGCGCCAATTGCTCGCAGCGCTCGATCCGCACGTTCGCGGTGTGCACTGGACCGATCCGGCGCAGATGCATCTAACGCTCAGTTTCCTTGGCGACGTCCCGGATGAACCCGATCTTGCCCTGCGAGAAAAACTCAGCCCGATCGAGTTTGGCGCATTCTTTCTGTCCATTGTTGGCGTCGGAACGTTTTCGGCAAGAGGTGCGCCAAAAAATATCTGGATCGGCGTCGGTAAGGCGCACCCGCACTTGTTTCAAATTCACAAGCGGGTGCAGGAGGCCGCGCTGGCTGCTGGCCTCGAGCCGGAGCTTCGTGCCTGGCATCCGCACATAACTATTGCGCGTTGCAGGAATGTTTCTGCGCAATCGCTTCGGAAGTTCTTGCAGTCGACTGTCGAGTTCGATGCCGGAATGATCCACGTCGAGGCGTTCCATCTTTATTCCAGTGATCTTACCCCTGCGGGTCCAATTCACACGCGCGAGCTCACGGTATCAGCTAGGTGAATCGAGATTCGAGATTCGTAATTCGGAAAACGATTTAGCGATGTAACGAATTACGTTACGACAATCCCTTGCTCGAGAGCGGCGCGGCCACATGTTCTAATGATCGTCGCTCGGCTGGGACGCCAATCCATGCTTCAACTATTGCGCCGCAAATCATCAGAGCCGCCGCCACCAGATATCCTACGAACAACGCTGTGATCGATCCGGTACCGATAATCCATCCGAATAGCAACGGCGCGCCAACTCCGCCTGCCAGCGTTCCGATGGCATAGAAAATTGCGATCGCCAGTGCCCGGATTTCCAACGGAAAAATTTCGCTCACAGTCAAGTACGCCGAGCTCGCCGCCGCCGATGCGATGAAGAAAATAATCGTCCATGCCAGCGTCTGCGTTTGTGCGGTCAGCACGCCGGCGTAAAAAAGCCAGCCGGTCAGGGCGAGCAAAATCCCGGCAAGCCCGTACGTAACAGTGATCATCTTCTTGCGTCCGATTGTGTCGAAGAGATGCCCGAGCAACACCGGACCGAGCACGTTCCCCAATGCAAATGGCAAGAGATACCTGCCCACATCTTGCTCGGGGACCGAATAAAACCGCATCAGGACCAGCGCATAAGTGAAAAAGATCGCGTTGTAGAAAAAAGCCTGGGTCAACATCAGCACAAAACTGAGAACCGAGCGCCGGCGATACTCGTGCACGATCGCGTCCCAAATTTCGTGCCACGGTGTATGCGTGCGCGTTCGAATACGCGTGGGCCACGCCTCGCTGTAGCCGCGGTCGCTGACTGCGGCTCCGCGTGTGCCAAAAATCCTTCGTTCGACGCCGCCAACGATATCTTCCGCTTCGGGATTGCGCCCATGAATCATCAACCATCGCGGACTCTCAGGAATCCAGCGTCGAAAGAAAATCACAATGAGGCCCAGCATCGCTCCGATTCCGAAGGCGAATCGCCATCCCAGCCAGATCGGAATCCGGCGCGGATCGAGCAGCACAAGCGTAGCGGCTGCACCAAGCGCAGCGCCGACCCAGTATGAGCCATTGATGATCAAATCAACACGGCCACGCACACGCGCCGGAATCAGCTCATCAATCGCGGAATTGATCGCTGCGTATTCGCCGCCAATTCCTGCGCCAGTCACAGCGCGAAAGAATGCGTAGCTCCAAAAATTCCAGGAGAACGCGGACAGCGCCGTGCCAATGAGATAAACCGCAACCGTGATGAAGAACAATTTCTTGCGGCCAAATCGGTCGGTGCCGTAACCGAAAAGCAGTGCGCCGAGCACGGCGCCCGCCAGGTAGCAGGTTGCGGTTGCCCCGACCCGGGCGGGCGTTAATCCAAGCGTTTCGGGAAGCGTCAAAACGCCCCCTAGCGCTCCGGCCAGCGTAACTTCGAGTCCATCGAGAATCCAAGTGGCTCCCAGCGAGACCACGATCAGCCAGTGCCACGAACTCCACGGCAAGGCATCCAGCCGCGCGGGCACATACGACTCGATCATTTCGCCGTTTGCCATCGTTCCAGTCTTTCGCGCAAAGAAGCTTGCGGCGCAAAAATGAGCTTTTGGCCTAACGAGGCGCTGTAGCCACGGCCCTATGGGCCGTCTTGATCTGAAAAACAGTACCGGGATCGACCGGCCACAGGCCGGTGGCTACAACGTTTGTGAATCGCTAATCCATCACTTCTACCGGATCACCTTTGTGCACCATGCCTTCCATCAAGACTGCACCATAGACGCCGGCCATACCATCGTGAGCTTGCGCTACTTTCTTCAGTATCGCCGGTGCTTGTTCTCCGGTGTCCGGATCGAGCGTGATTATCATACAGCGCGGATCCCGTTCCAGAATCGTGATGACCACCTTCGGCCCGATCTTTACGGATCGACCGACAAGGTCGTTTTCGGCGAAGCCGTTGGAGGCCGTTAAGTCTACGTAGACGTTTGCTCGGAAACGCCGCTTATCGACCCGGGTGCCTGTCTCTTCAGCGAGTTGCTGCGCCGATTGCAAACTAAAGATCGACACGGGACGGCAATCGGTCATGGCGCGCTGCGACTGCATCAATGTGATCTGATGCTTTTGATCGATGTCTGCTCGAAGCATCTCGATCAACACAGGATCATCAATCGCAAGCGTTTTTCCGCCTGGAGTCTCAACATCGACTACCAACTCTGCGAGAGTGGCTAAAAGAGGATTCGCATTTCTGCTCTCCGCCTCGGTCAAGTTAATCGGTCGCCCTACTTTGTCAGGATAACGAAAGTGCGGACGATATTGCAAAAGCCGTCGCTGGTCGCGAGCTGTGAAATACGGAAATCCCTTGTGATTCGCCGAGCTTCTGAAGGCAAAGAGGCGATCGCCATAGATTCCAGAATAACCTGCAAAAGCTTCGTCCAGCTCTTCGCCACGCATGCTTTTGACGGGATAACGCCAAAGGCTCTCAACCTTTCCAATGATGCTCATGAACCTAAACCTATATCATGAATGTGCATTGTTGTAGCCACGGCAGAGCCTGCCCGCCGCGGCGGGTGCCGCCGTGTTCACGCACGCAACAAGCCTAAAGCGCCTCGACACAGCGAGGCGGCTACAACGCTTGAGAGATGCAAACGCCTATTTCTCGTCGAGAAAAGTGACAGCGCCCGTATCGAGACTGTAGTAGCCGCCAATTACCTGAATCTCGCCGGAATCAACTTTAGCCTTGAGAATCGGCGTCGACGAACGCAGCGCTTTCACGACGTTTTTAACGTTCGCTTTTACTGTCGTGTCGAGATCGTCTTTCGCCGTGGCTTCGACCGCAGGCTTGATGGCTGTGACTAACGATTCGATGTGCCCGGGTGCTTTACCTTTGGCAGCAATTGTTTCTCTGGCTGCTTTGACGGCGCCGCAACTCTGATGCCCAAGCACCAAAATCAGCCGTGTGCCTAAATGATCGACTGTATATTCGACGCTTCCCAAGCCTTCATCGTTGATCACGTTGCCTGCAACGCGAACAATAAATAAGTCACCGAGTCCCTGATCGAAGACAATTTCGGGCGGCACGCGCGAATCGGAGCAGCTGACAATTCCGGCAAACGGATGCTGAGTTTTTGCCAGTTCAGTGCGCCGTTCCGTTGTCTGACCGGGATGTTGAAGATTGCCGCTCGTGTAGCGGCTATTGCCTTCCTTGAGCTTGGAGATCGCCTCCGCGGGAGCTACTGACAGCTGATCCGAATGCGCCGGATCAGCTGCAACGGTAAATTGTATCGTCCCAAGCAAACCGAATACGACAAAGGAAATTGAGAGTTGTGTCTTTTTCATGGCTGGCATTTTATGACGCGACTGACTTGTTCGATCAACTCGAAAGTTAGAAAGAAATGAAAGCTCCGTGATTCACTTTCGCTTGTGAATGACCAGCCGATTCCCGTCGGGATCGCGAAAGGCCGCCCAATGGCAAACCTTCGTTTCAGTCGGTCCGAGGAAGAAGGCAACGTCATAGTCGCGCAGGCGCCTGACAGCCGCTTCAAAGTCCTCGACTTCAAATGTAACTGACATGCCGTCCGGAGAAACGGGCCACTCCGGATTCCTTTCGATTGCGATCGTTCCGGCGCCGACGTCATACTCGATGCAATAGGGATCCGGACCGACGGGCGCGTTTGGTTTTAGTCCCAGAATGCCTTCGTAAAAGGCACGGGCGCGGCTCATGTCGCTGACAGCGCAGCAGACGAAGGCGATCTCTTTGATCTTCATCGTTTCCTTGGCTAATCAGATCATTTCAAGAAATCGAGGTCTCCTCTTTGTCTAACGAGACACAAGATCAGCGATCGCGTCCGACACCGCGCGTCGCTGCAAGCTGGACCAACTAATAAGATGAAGGTTACGCATCGGAGCGGGGCGCGGTTCGCTGCATCTCCTGGTTAGGGGGCGGCTCCACAAAAACGGTCTGCGCGCCTTGCTTTTCATAGGTAACGTTAACCGTGCGCCCTATCGCACGTGTTCGGTGCACGGAGCCGGCCGGTACGACTATGCTCTGCCACTCAGTAAGGGTTACCTGAGCGTCACCTTCAAAATCAATCTGAAGTTCGCCCGCTACGACAAGAAAGAGCTCGTCAGAATCCGGGTGGTGATGCCAACGATACTCTCCCTCGAATACCGAAAGCCGCATGCACTCTTTGTTGATATTAAACAGCACCTGATTTTTGTAGGAATCGGTGATACCAGCTTCCTCCGAGCGAATGTCAACGACAGTCATGGCCGTATAGTGTGCCTTCTGGGACGAATACTCTTGGGATGTTGGAAATTTGGATTTCATATCAGGCTCCAATTACAGAGAGACTGCGCCGCCGCCGAACGAGAATTAGACGAAACTCTTTCGTCTAACTCGGGCGTAATCCTCCGCAGATTACACGTCGTAATACATCGCGAATTCGTACGGGTCCGCCTTCGCCAAGGCTACGGCGCGACAGGTGCGGGCAGCACGGCGACCATTAAACGTCGTAATACATGGCGAATTCATAGGGGTGAGGTCGTAAACGCAGCGCGTCGTATTCTTTTTGTTTCATGTCGATCCAGTTGGCGATGAAGTCTTCGTTGAAGACGTCGCCGCGTAACAGGAAGGAATGATCGGCCTGGAGCGCTTCGATTGCGCCACGGAGTGAATCGGGCACGCTGGCGACTTGCGCGAGTTCTTCCGGTGGCAGTTCGTAGAGATTTTTGTCGAGCGGATCACCGGGATCCATGCGGTTTTGGATTCCATCGAGACCCGCGAGAAGCATCGCGGAGAAGGCGAGATATGGATTTGCAGCAGCGTCCGGTGTGCGGAATTCGATACGCTTTGCTTTTGGACTTGGCGAGTAGGTCGGAATTCGAATCGCGGCGGAGCGATTACGCGCGGAGTAGGCAAGATTGACCGGCGCCTCAAATCCGGGAACGAGCCGCTTGTAGCTGTTGGTCGTTGGATTTGTCAGGCAGGTTAGCGCAGGTGCGTGTTTCAAAATTCCGCCGATGAAAAACAGCGCCAGCTCTGACAGGCCGGCGTAACCGTTGCCGGCAAAGAGTGGTTTTTCATCTTTCCAAAGCGACATGTGAGTATGCATGCCCGACCCATTATCGGCGAAGATCGGTTTCGGCATGAACGTCACCGTTTTGTTGTGCCGCTTAGCGACGTTGCGCAGGATGTATTTGTAATACTGCATGCTGTCGCCCATGCGTTTTAACGGTGCGAACCGGATGTCGATCTCGGCCTGGCCGGCGGTAGCGACTTCATGGTGTTGGCGCTCGATCGCGACGCCTGCTTTCTCCAGCTCCAAACACATTTCGTTGCGAATGTCTTGCAGCGAATCCATCGGCGAGACTGGAAAGTAACCTTCCTTCGCCCGAATCTTGTACCCGAGGTTTGGAAACTCTTCGCGCGCGCTGTTCCAATGTCCTTCCGCGCTATCGACGATGTACGACGCCGCGTTGCCGGTATTTGCAAATCGCACATCGTCGAAAATGAAAAATTCTGCTTCCGGTCCAATGAACGCGGTGTCCGCGATGCCGGTCGATTTGAGATAAGCCTCCGCTTTTTCTGCAACACCGCGTGGGTCGCGATCGTACGGTTGGCGAGTGATTGGATCGACAATGGTGCAAATCAAACTCAGCGTCGGTTCGGCGTTGAAAACATCGATCCACGCGGTCGTCGCATCCGGAATGACCAGCATGTCCGAGGCGTTGATTACGCGCCAACCGCGAATGCTCGATCCATCAAAGCCGAGGCCATCGGTGAAAATCTCCTCATTGTATTCTGTGAGGGTGGTCGTGAAATGCTGCCAGGTGCCGAGCAAATCCGTGAACTTGAAGTCAATCAACTTCACGTTGCCGTCTTTGATCATTTTGCTGACATCGGATGGAGTTTTGTCTTTGGCCATGTTGTTTCGATGAAGCGTTGAAGGGTTAAAGCGTTTGAATCATTAGAGAGTCAAAAAAAGCTAAACTGTAAAAATGTTACATGTCACATCGTCAAATTGCCAGAACCGCTTCAACGCTTCTACGGTTCAACGATTACCGCGCCAGCGCGGTCAGACCGCTTTTTCGCCGATCTCTTCCGTGCGGATGCGCACGGCATGCTCTACAGGCAGTACGAACACTTTCCCATCCCCGATCTTGCCTGTTTTGGCGGCAGCCACCACCACGCTCACAGCCTTTTCCACCATGTCGTCGGCCATTACTACTTCCACTTTCACTTTGGGCAGGAAATCGACCGTATATTCGCTCCCGCGATAAATTTCCGTGTGTCCCTTTTGCCGGCCGAAACCTTTGACTTCCGTGACGGTCATCCCTTCGATTCCAAGCTCGGCCAGTGCCTCTTTGACCTCCTCGAGCTTGAACGGTTTGATGATGGCTTCCAGTTTTTTCATCTCAAAGTAAACTCAGCACCGCGCGGACTCTTGCAATCGAAAGCTAAACGCAGCACGCGCTCTCTTAGCAACAACATGAAAGCGATGCAAGCATCGTTTTCATGTTCGTTAAAATCGTCGAAGCGTTAAAGCGTTGAAGCGGCTCCGGGCTGCCTGACAAATCCCCTTCAACTCCGAAAGGCTTCGCGAGCTGGCGTTTCAACCTTTTAACGCTTCAACGCTGGGCAAATTTGCCAAAGATTTTTTTTGGCGCTTATACTGAAACTGCAAACAAATGCCTCGCGACTCTTTCGTTCACCTGCATCTGCACACCGAATATTCACTGCTGGATGGCGCCATCCGGATGAAAGAGCTGATGAAAAAAGCGGCTGAATTCAACATGCCGGCCGTGGCGATTACCGATCACGGTAATTTGTTCGGGGCGATTGAGTTTTATCAGGAAGCGCAGCGCGCCGGAGTGAAACCGATCATCGGTTGCGAAGCCTATATCGCCCCGGGATCTCATAAAGATCGGCCGGGATCGCGGCGCGAAGCAGCTTATCATTTCACTTTGTTGGCGGAAAACGAGACTGGCTACCGAAATCTCGTGAAGTTGATCACGGCCGCGCACCTCGAAGGGTTCCATTACGCGCCAAGGATTGATAAGGAACTTCTCGCAGCGCGATCGGAGGGTCTGATTGGACTGAGCGGCTGTCTCGCGGGTGAAATCAACTCGGCAATTCAGGCAAACAACATCGAGAAGGCGAAACAGAGCGCAGCCGAATACCGGGATATTCTCGGCGCGGACAATTTTTTTATCGAATTGCACGATCACGGGATGGAAGAACAGCGCAAATGCATGACAGCGCTGCCGCAAATTGCGCGGGAGATTGGCGTCGGACTGGTCGCCGCAAACGATGTTCACTTTCTGCGCCGGAGCGATCATCAGGCGCACGACGTCATGCTTTGCATCGGCACTGGCAAAATGGTGCAGGACGAAAACCGGATGCGCTACGTGCCGGAGCTGTATTTCAAATCTCCGGCCGAGATGCGCGAGCTGTTCAGCGATTTTCCCGAAGCGATTGCGAACACGCTCAAAATTGGCGAACGCTGCCATCTCGATCTCGAGTTTGGGAGCTCCAAGTATCCGGAGTATCCGGCACCGCCGGGAAAAACGCGCGAAGAATATCTGCGCGAGCTTTGTTACCAAGGTTTGGAGCGGCGCTACGGCGAACGCGCGGCGAACGATCCAGAGCTAATCCGACGGCTCGATTACGAGTTAGGCGTTTTCGAAAAAACCGGCTTCGTCAGCTACTTGCTCATTGTTTGGGATTTCATTCATTTTGCCAAAGAGAAAGGCATTCCCGTCGGACCTGGACGTGGCTCTGCTGCCGGTTCAATGGTTACTTACGTTCTCGGGATCACCGATATCGATCCGCTCCAATACGGATTGCTTTTCGAACGTTTCTTGAATCCGGACCGTGTTTCGCCGCCGGATATCGACGTTGATTTTTGCGAAGCACGGCGCGGAGAGGTCCTCGAGTACGTGCGGCAGAAATATGGTGAACGCCGCGTCGCGCAGATCATCACGTTTGGCAAACTCAAGGCGAAGAGTGTGGTGCGCGACGTGGGTCGGGTAATGGGCTTGAGTTATCGCGATGCGGATCGCGTCGCAAAGATGATTCCAAACGAGCTGAATATCACGCTCGATTCAGCCGTGGAAAAAAATCCGGAACTAAAACGAGCGGTGGCCACCGAGCCGCCGACACGGCAGCTTTTTGAGTACGCGAAAATTCTCGAAGGCTTGTCGCGCAATGCAGGCGTGCACGCCGCAGGAGTGGTGATCGCGGACCGCGACTTGTCTGACTACATCCCGCTCTGTCGCGACGTGAAAGGCAACGACGTGATCAGCCAGTACGCCATGGGACCGCTTAATGATCTGGGCCTCCTGAAGATGGATTTCCTGGGATTGAAAACACTGACAGTTATTGAGGATACACTGGCCCTGATTCACCAGGGCGAACCAAACTTTTCGCTCAAGGATATTCCACTCGACGATTCAGCGACATTTTCGCTCTATAACCGCGGCGAAACGATCGGTCTTTTTCAGATGGAATCCGGAGGAATGACCAGTCTGTCGAAGCAGTTCGATGTCAAGAAGCTCGACGACATTATCGCGTTGATTGCGCTTTACCGGCCCGGCCCCATGGAACTCATCCCCGAATACGTGAAAGCGAAAAAGGGCATCACGCCGATCAAATATCTGCATCCTCTCCTCGAAGATATCTGCGCCGACACGTACGGCGTGATGATTTACCAGGAACAGGTGATGGCTGCGGCAAGCAAACTCGCCGGTTACTCACTCGCGCAAGCCGATCTTCTCCGGCGCGCCATGGGCAAGAAAGACAAGGAGAAGATGGCGAAAGAGAGAAAAAATTTCATCGAAGGCTGCGCACGCACAAACAAGATTCCGGAAAAGAAAGCGAACGCCATTTTCGATTTGCTCGAAAAATTTGCAGGTTACGGATTCAACAAGAGCCACAGTGCAGCCTATGGCGTGATCAGCTATCAAACCGCGTATCTGAAGGCGCATTACCCGGTGGAATTCATGGCGGGCCTGCTGAGCAACGAAATCAATAACACAGAGAAAATATCGGTTTTCGTAGGCGAATGCAAAAGAATGGGCGTTTCCATCCTGCCGCCGGATGTCAATAAGAGCGGCTTGAAATTTATTCCGGAGACTGTAGCCGCGGGCGCTGACCGCGGCAGCGACGTAGCGCATTCACAATCAGCCGGGGGCAGCGACCCCGGCTACAGCAGCAGCACGGAAACATCGAACGCAGCCGCGGCGTGCGGCAGCGGCTACAACGCCATTCGTTACGGCCTTGCCGCTATCAAACACGTCGGTGAGGCCGCCATGGAAACGGCAATTCGCGAACGCGAACAGCGAGGTGATTTCACTTCACTTGAGGAATTCTGCGCGCGGCTGGATTCGCGCGTTGCCAACCGCAAAATGCTTGAGAGCCTTATCAAGGCCGGCGCATTTGATTTTCTGGGCCGCGACCGTTCCGAACTTTTTAGCTGTATTGATGACGCGGTCATGGCATCCGCTGCAGCGCAGCGCGACAGGATGGCAGGTCAAGTTTCACTCTTTGATGAAGCAACCGCTCCTACCGGATCAAGAAAAAGGCCGGCCGCTCCATGGAGCGAGCACGAAAAACTTTCCTACGAGAAAGAGCTGCTCGGTTTTTATGTTAGCGGCCATCCACTCGACGCGTATGCGGACGTTTTCGCGGTGAAAAACTATCGATCGATTGCTTCATTAGGCGCTTTGGATGATCGCGCGCCGTTCAAGATTGCCGGTGCGATTGTGGGGGTTGAGAAAAAGTTCACAAGAAAAGAGGGCAAACCATTCGCAGTGGTTTGGATCGAAGACCGTGCGGATATGCTCGAAGTAGTGGTATGGAATGAAGTTTATCTGAAAGCCTCAGCGGCCTTGGAGGCGGGTCGTGTTATCGAAATTAAAGGGACGCTGGACAAGCGCGACGAGATTCCTCGTGCCGTGGCGCAGGAAATCAGAACGCTTTCGCCTCGAAAGCCAAATGGAGCGACTGAAGGATCGACAGACAAGGAATCGGCGGTGCTCTTGCAATTTTCTCCCGCTACAACACGGGATGAATTACGCGAAGTGCGCAGGATCCTTGCCAGTTCGCCGGGCCGGCGACCCGTTCGATTGCTGTTCGATCGCCCAAACGGCAACGCACTGCGTCTGGACGCGGGCGCAGGGTTTAGTGTGAACCTCACACGCGACCTCGAAGAAAAACTTTCGCGCTGGCTGGTGACCGCGGAATCGTAGCAGTGTCCATGCTGAGCGAAGCGAAGCGCCTCGCCCAGGGAGATTGAATTACGCTCAGGCCAGGAGTTCTTCAGTTTGCGTGTGCGAGGTCCGTCACTTCGTTCGGGATGACGCAAGGAAAGCGCGGGACGAATTAAAAAAATACGAGGCTCGCGCTCGTCACTGGCGTCTCGTTGTTCGTTTTCTTGGGCGAGGCGTTGCAACGGGGTGTGCTTCCGGCCGCGGAAGGGCTGCCAGCACTAATTTTGATCGTTCCGGTCCCGCACCTGGGAAACACAATGGAAATTTGCGGCTCACGCCGTTGGGATCTGGAGTGTAAAAGGATTGGGCAATGGAGCGGTCTTTCAAACCAATAGTCCAGTTCGGTTGAAAGAGCCCTCCATAAAATTCCAACTCCGCTACAGCTGGCGCGAGAGTGAAGGGCACCGACGTCAATTCGATCTTCTCCACGCAACCGATTGGGTACTGAGTCAGATCGAAGATCGGCATCGCTCCATTTACCTTGATCGTCACATTGTTCGTATCCTGAAAATCGATCTCTCCACGAAGTGAAAGATCAGCATCCTTCGTCGCAACGTTGAGAAACTCTATCGACGCGCGATTTCCTCCAAAGGCAATGCGGCCGCTTGCTTCAGTGAGATTGATGGGACTTCCTCCGTCACCGGACAGCTTTCCGTTCAGCAGCTGGATGTCGCCATCGATGTGGGGATGTTGCAACGTTTCGGAAAGCGAAATGTTTCCGCTCAGAATGCCGTCGCGAAAAATTTGTGGATGAAACAGCCGAGGCGCGTTTGCGAGGAAGATTGATGGAAAGTTGAGTGTAATGTTTAGCGGAGATGCCCGAAAAGCGTTCCAATCCGTCCCGGTTCGCAAAGGAAAATTGGCTGTGAAACTCACCGGGCTGGAATTGGGCATATGGATCACACCGCGTACATCCCACTTGCTGGAATCGATGGTTGCCTGAACGTCAGCCGGGATTGAGTTTGCTTTTTCACCTACTCCGCGCGGAACCGAGAGGTAATCGAGCAGGTTATTCAATCTGGTTTCGAGCGTGCCTGAATAGTTGTGCTCGTGCGACAAATCGATTTTGCCCTGTCCGCTGAGGGAGTCGTTTTTGCGCGTCATCGCCAATTGTTCGATCTCCAGGTCGGTCGCTTTTAAATTCAGTTTCGCGCTCAAGTTGTCGATGGCGATCTTGAAGAGTGTTAGCGATGCGCCCTCTACCATGAGATGGCCGCCGAATTTTCGATCACGGGTGTCCATCGCTCCATCAATCGTGATTTTGCCCGCAAAGTCGCCGGCGTTCGCGCCAAACAGAGCAGCGAAATCGCCCAGCTGATCGATCGATGCGGAAATGTTGCCGCGAAAATCCGGACTGAGCCAGCCGGATGCGCTTGTGGGAAATGCAGCTTCACCGCTTAAAGTGAACTGGTTTGCTTGTTGTTTTATATAGATCTGCTGCAGTTGAATCCGCCGGTTGTACAACGCTGCGCCGAGCATGATTGCCTCGGCCGTGCGATTGCGCCAGGTAAGCCCGGTCAGTTCGCTCCAGAGCGATGCGGTCACCCGGTCCGGTTCGGCAAAGTTTCCGCGAAAAGTGAAGTTACCAGCGTGGAGCAAGCCGCTAACGCGATCGGCGAATCCGAATGCTTCCGAAGTTTGCTCGAGAGAAATGTCCGTAGCGCCGCCAGCAATTTTCCAGTTGGAATGTTGAGAGCGCCATTCGTGCGAAATGTTTCCGCGAATTTTTCCGCCGAACGCGTCGGCATCGAACTGCAATCCCACGCGTTGGTTCCCCAGACGCGACAAGTCCGCCGTAGCGGACTGCAGGTCGAGACCGTGTGTTAAAGTGAGTCCGGCGATTGTCAGATGATCAGCTTCCCAATGCGTTGCACCGTGTAATTGCGAAAACGTCTGGTGAAACCACGGTGACGCGATCATCACCTCGGCAGCAGTAAAACGACCTGCTTCGGTCTGATTCGCAGATAGAAATCCGTTTCGCAGCAAAACAAGTGTCGGCCCGTTTTCAATCCGCACCTCCGAGTCAGTGACGGTCAGATTCTCTGGAAGCATTCGGTGCAATGTCGCCCAGCCACGGCGGGTTATTGCTCGCACGGTTGGATTAGTCCGGCGAACTTCCCCATGCAATTCCCGGATCGACAGATTGCGAATGGCACGACCTCGTCTGTGGAGGAGGATATGTTTGAAATTTAATTCGAAGAGCGCATCCGTGATTGTAAGGTCGACGCGGAGCGTGTCATCGTGCGCGTTTCTCAGGCGAAGTTGGTGGATCACAACGGGACGCAGAAACGGTGCATCGATCTTGTCGATGTTAACAGTGAAGCCCTCCTGTCGCGCCCGCCACCAAATCCACCAACGAACACCGTGGGAGACGGCAGATGGCGTAAACCAGGCCGCCAGCAACGCTGCGAACAGAAGCAATAGACTAGCGAGCAGAAATCGATTTTTCAGGGGCATTTAGATTGCTGTAGGAATGACAAACCACTCGCCTTCGCTCGAGGCTGCGGCGTACCAAGCAAATGACGAATGGCTGCGCCGTGTTAAATCGTTGAACAGTTGAACCGTAAATCCGATGTAACGAATCACGCGCCTTTGTCGTCAATCGAGCTTCGACACTCATTCGTCATTGTTTATTCATCGGCTTCATTTGCGGTGCCACCTTTGAAAATCAAATGCACTGGTTGCGGCGCGTGTACGCGCTGCTCGATTTGCTGCTGCAACGCGCGCTCGGCATCGGCGGGCAAGTCGCTTTCTGCTGCTTTTTCGCGTGCAAGTTGAGGCAGGATCGATAATTCGCTCTGCATATCCTCTCCTGAAATGCGGTTCCACAATCCATTTTCAAACGCGAGGACTTCCACCTGATCCTGTTCGATACCAAGTACCCGGGCGTGCGGCAGCTGGACGATGATTTCATTCGGGCGGATATCGATCGACAGGTTGTGCTGTAAATCGAAGCCGGCTTTGGCGGTGAATGCGCCATGCAACTTTACGCGCTTCGAACTGCCCACCCAGGTATGGAGGAACTCGTGTTCAACTTCGATGCGCCGTGACAAAACAACCAGTTCGCTGACAGGCGTCGTCTGTTCCATGTAGACACGGTTGTTAATCGTGATGCGCGGCTGCAAATGCGCGATGTCGATAAAAGCGGCGCGCAAATCCTTACCCAGCTTCTCGAGCTGGGCGGTGCCTTGTTGCGCGGTGCGGGCTGGCCAGGTTTCGATGCGCCAAAAAATGATTACCACAACAGCAGCAATGGTGAGCGCGATTAAAGTGAATGCGAGCGGCCAGGAGATGCGTCCTGATCTTGAAACAGAATGATAACGCACGAATGACGAATGCCGAATTAATGACCAATGACAAATGGCGAGTGGCGGCCTTTATTCAGTTATTCTTCGTGTGTCATCTTTTCGTCATCATTGGGATTTCACCCTAAAAAATTACCGCCCCCCACACCCGATAGGCGTGAAGGGCGGCTGTTCCCCCCAGAACAATCATGAAAAACTTCGAGGCTAGTAAACGAGCTTCCAGCAGATCGCAACAAATTTTATCTGAAAAAATTAAACATTCAGCGCGCGGCAAAATTGACTCATAAAATAAATGACGAAACCAGAATGACGAATGACGAAGGAAGCCCGAATGAACAAATGACGAAAAAGTGTGCCTGGCAGCGGTCGCCTGTGTTCGTGCTTTTCGAATTTGTCATTAATTCGACATTCGTCATTCGAGCTTCGTCATTTTCAAGCGCTCCCATTGCGCTGGAATACGAAATCATTACCGACCCAAGCTTGCGGAAGCGCCTGTCGCAGTTTCTAGTTTTCGCATGCGTGATTTTGAAGATGAGCCATCGCGAAACCTTGCTGGTTCGTTGCTGGTCGCTCATCCGAGTATGCTCGATCCGAATTTCCGGCGCACCGTGCTTTTCATTTCCGAGCATGACCCAGGCGAGGGCGCTCTCGGCGTCATCATCAATCGGCCGCTGGACAAACAGGTAGCGGACCTGGTGACCGAGACGCCGCCAGCGGACCTTGCTGAAGTGCCCGTCTTTCTCGGCGGACCTGTTGGGAAAAATCAGCTGATGTTTGCGGCGTTTGAATGGCACCAGAGCGGAGGGCTTAAACTCAATCACAAAGTCGGTTCAAAAGAAACAAGCGACGCGGTAGACCAAACGAAAATCATTACAGTTTGCGCGTTCGTGGGCTATGCGGGTTGGGGAGCGGGGCAACTTGAAAGCGAGATGAAAGAGAAAGCGTGGCTTCTTCAAAAGGCCAATCCCTCGGTGCTTAAACTTGATCGCCTTCCGAACCTGTGGTTCGACATTATGCGCGGCCTTGGACCGTGGTATAAAATGCTGGCTGCGGCGCCAGACGACCCATCGCTGAACTGATAAAGCGGGAGAGATGAGATGTGAGAAGTAATTTGGCTTGATTCCTTCTTCTCACTAATCACTAATCACTTCTCACTTTTCACATGATCATTGGTGTTCCGAAAGAAATTAAAGAGCAGGAGCAACGCGTCGCCCTGCTGCCATCGGCTGCGAGTCAGCTCACCCGGCGCGGTCATTCAGTCGTTGTGCAAAAGAACGCCGGGATTGGCTCGGGTTATCCGGACGACGATTACATCAAAGCCGGCGCTGAGATTGTCGATCAAGCGAAAGAAGTTTTCGCGCGCGCTGACATGGTCGTGAAAGTAAAAGAGCCGCTTGAGGCGGAGTTTCCATTGTTGCGCAAGGGACAAATCCTCTTCACGTATCTTCATCTTGCGGCGAGTAAATCTCTTACTGAGGCGTTGCTGAAGTCGGGCGTGACTGCAGTGGCGTACGAGACAATTCAGATCAATCATCGTTTGCCACTGCTTGAGCCTATGAGCGAGATCGCAGGTCGCATGTCAGCGGTGATGGGCGCGAATTTTCTCGCCAAATACAATGGCGGCAGCGGAGTTTTGTTGGGCGGTGTGCCGGGGGTTCTGCCTGGAAGCGTCGTCGTTGTGGGCGGCGGGACTTCTGGTGTGAATGCAGCGCGCATGGCAACGGGCCTGGGCGCGGAAGTAACGATACTCGATGTTGATCTGGAACGTTTGCGCTATCTCGATCTCGCAATGGGAAACGCCAATACGCTCTATTCAAGCGAGGCGAACTTGTACGACTTGATGGCAGATTGCGATTTGCTAATTGGCGCTGTGCTGTTGCCTGGAGCGAAGGCGCCGAAGTTAATCACTCGCCAGATGCTGCGAAAAATGAAGCCGGGCAGTGTGCTCGTGGATATTTCCATCGATCAGGGCGGCTGCGCGGAAACATCGCGACCCACTACGCACCTTGATCCAGTTTACGTCGAGGAAGGTGTTACGCATTATTGCGTGGCAAACATGCCTGCGGCGTACGCGCGCACGGCCACTCAGGCGCTTACAAACGTCACGTTTCGTTATGTGGAATTGCTCGCCGACCTCGGTCTGGAAGGCGCCTGTAAAAAACAACCGGCTCTCATTGGTGGCATTAACACCCGCGACGAGCGGCTTACTTGTAAGGCGGTGGCGGAGGCGCACGGCCTCAAATACGAGGCCCCGCTTTAATCGGCGTTGATCAGGCATTTGCTGTTAAAAATGGGAATCGAATGCGGTCAAAAACTGCCTTGCTCCGATTAATCTGTTAAAGCAATATGCCTCTTCCAATTAACATTATGAAAAAATACATCTGCATTCTGGCCAGTGCCGCGCTCCTTGCGGCGTGCGAGCAAAAGACCGAGACGACCGAACCTGCGGCAAGCCCAGCAGCCACGAGTCCTCCAACGACGACATCTGAAGCAACCAGTCCGGCTTCGACTACGGAATCTTCCACAGGGACGTCAACGTCTACTGGCGGGACAACCGAATCTCCTGCTGAGGCCTCGCCTACTCCTTAAATTTCTGGCTTTCTTTTTCGCGAAGTCTTCTCCCGAAATCCTCCGGGAGAAGACTTTTGCTGTACAGATGCGCGTCCGTAATTGGAGGGGCGAGTTCCGCGAGCCCCAAATTGGCATCGCAGAGCTCCGCCCTCCAACATATTTTCGGCCGATGACAACGGGTCAACAACCGATATGAAGCGGGCGAGTTCGCTTTCATTTCCAAAGCAGCGCCGCTTGACGCGCGCGACAGAATACGAGCGCGTAAAACGAGACGGCTTAGTGCGGCGCGGCAAACTGCTAATGCTTAGCGCGGCGGGTGTTGATAATTCCGGCCTGTCTCGCGTCGGCTTTATTACCTCTCGTCGCCTCGGAAGCGCGGTAGCTCGCAATCGTGTCCGGCGGCGTTTGCGGGAGATTGTGCGCCGGCACCAGCATGATTTGCGACAAGACTTTTGGATTGTGCTTGTTGCAAAGCGGGAAGCCTCGAAGGCGAGCTATCGCGCGTTGGAAGATGAATGGTTGCGTCTCGCGAGCCGCGCTTCTATCCTGCTGTGATGGTCTGGCTGCTTCGTTTTGTAATTCGCGTTTATCAATGCACGCTTTCGCCGCTCCTCGGTTTGCTTTGCGGACCTGATTCGGGTTGCCGATTTACGCCGACGTGCTCGGCATATTTCCTGGAAGCGGTAGAGACACACGGCATCGGCCGCGGAAGCTGGCTCGGGTTAAAACGCCTCGCGCGATGTCACCCATGGGGCGGATGTGGTTATGATCCGGTCCCGACGCCGACCGACGGACGTCAGGCTAGCAGTCTGACCCGGCTGGCACGCTGCCAGCCTGTCGAGTCAGCCAAGTTCGCCACCGCGAATCCGTGCCGCCGTACGGCGGGTGGACTGGCTGACCTGCGACGTTGCGTGTGACCGGGCCAAACCGGATTTGTTATGGATCGAACTGCGTGGATTGTCGTTATTCTTTGCGTCGTCGGACTCGTCCTGTGGCAGATTTACGCAGCGAAACAGATGTCGCCGCGGCCCGCGCCGATTAACGTCGCGTCAGGGCAAGCGTCGCCCACGGCAACCCCGAAAGTTTTTGAAGCTTCCCCGCCGCCCGCTGTTCCGGAAGCCACGCCGAAGAGCACCGAGCCGGTTCCGGGCTTTGCCGAGAAGTTCGAAACACTGCGAAATTCAGATGTCGAGCTTCGCCTAACGAATCGCGGGGGTGGCATCAAGGAAGCCGTTCTTCTGAGGCAGATCGCTGAGAAAGAGCAGCGCGTTGTCCTAAATTCGGCGCAAAGCGCGCCAATCGGCGCAATCATTGAGCAGCCATCAGCGCCAACGCTTCCTGAGTTTACTGGATCGACCGAATCAAATTCGGTTGTGCAATTTGAGCGGACAACAGCCGAACAAGTCGCCATTCGGAAAAAGTTCTTCTTCGAAAAATCCTCGGAGAACAAAGACAACTACGTGATTGAAATGGATGTCGATCTCGAGAACCGGGGGACCAAACCATATCAAAGCGCTGGTTATTTTGTGGCGCTTGGGTCGGCAGCGCCTGTTCATCCCAAGGATTATCCGTCGTACACGCGGCTTGTCTGGTGCATCGATGGAAGGGCAAAAGGAATCGACGTAGGCTGGTTTGGTAGCAGCGGCGGATTTCTCGGCCTGGGCCAGCGCGCCGCGCGACCTTATTACCAGGAGAATATTGCCGGCGCAGAGTGGGTTGCGGTGAGCAATCAATTTTTCACCACGCTGATGGCACCGCTTACTGCCAAGGCCACTGGCGTGTGGGGTCGGAGTTTCGATATCGAACGATCGCCGGACCAGAAGTTACTCGGCATCGAGGGAGCGATGGGGATGCCGGGATTTCAGTTGCAACCCGGGCAAACGTACAGCGCGCGTTTTGAAATCTATGCCGGCCCGAAACTTTACCATCGTCTCGCGCAGCTTCCGCATAATGAAGCCGAGGTGATGGACTTCGGGATGTTCAAGATCGTGTGCCAGTTTTTGCTCAACTTCATGAACCTGCTCAACAGCTGGCTGCATGACTACGGCCTCGCCATTCTGGCTCTCACCACGATTATCAAGCTCACGCTCTGGCCGATTCAAAACCGGGCGAACCGCTCAATGCGCCAGATGGCTGCGCTCTCGCCGAAAATGCAGGAGTTGAGGGACAAGTACAAAGACGATCCGACGCGGATGAACCAGGAGTTGATGAAGCTTTACAAGCAGTACGGAATTAATCCGGTCGGAGGCTGTTTGCCGATGATGATTCAAATCCCGATCTTTTTCGGGCTTTTCAAAATGCTGGGGCAGGCGGTGGAATTGCGAAACGCAAAATTTCTCTGGGTAAAGGATCTTTCCCAACCGGACACGATTGCGCACCTGCCGTTGCTGGGCTGGCCGGTCAATATCATTCCGCTCTGCATGGCTGCTACGCAGATCTGGCTCATGGCGATGACGCCAAAGACGGGCGATCCCACGCAGCGCCGCATCATGATGTTCATGCCGCTGATCTTTTTATTTATCTGCTACAATTTTGCCGCGGCTCTGGCATTGTATTACACCGCACAGAATCTTTTCAGTATCTTGCAATTCTATCAGAATAAACGACAACCCATGCCAACACTGGAAAAAGTTGCGCCGACAGGGAAACGGAAGCGATGATGACGCCAAAGGATCTGCTCGATACCATTCTGGGTTATCTCGGTTTCGTTGTGCAAATCGAGGAGACCAGGAATGAGGGTGGCAACGCAACGCTGCAGATTTATACCGAGGAAAGCGGTCGCCTGATCGGGCGCAACGGCGAAACCCTCGAAGCCATTCAGTTTTTGATTAACCGGCTGTTGCAAGCCAGGGACAAGGATGCTGAGAAAGTAATTGTGGATTGCGAGCATTATCGCTCCATGCGGGAAGACCGCATCGTGCA
>Ga0193723_1000059_pt1 | contig 32127 bp, 24 predicted proteins | sample H2m2metaG_FD_143042 | JGI IMG/M metagenome (GOLD analysis project Ga0193723, IMG submission 143042) | Soil microbial communities from a riparian zone of the East river system, Colorado, United States - H2m2 | ecosystem: Environmental > Terrestrial > Soil > Riparian zone | place: USA: East River...
CCTGCGCCATGATGTCGCGCCCGGGGATGGGAATCAGCGTGCCGTTGTGCGCGACGCAGTTCTCGTTCGACGTCTGCGGCGCCGGCAGTTTGTAGTAACTCTTGAACGTCATCGTGCTGCCCGCGAGCGTGAAGATCGCGTCGGCGCCCCACTGGGGTTTGTCGGTCACGCGGCAGCGCGGCTGCAGGCCCCCGCCCCACTCATCGGTGAACAGAACCTTGGTGCCGTCGTTGTTGAACGTCGCCGAGTGCCAGAACGAGAAGTTCGAGTCCGCGGCGGCGCCGATGCGCGTGGGGTTTTTGGGATCGCGAATGTCGAGCAGCAGGCCGTAACCGCCGCAGGCCCCGCCCGCGAGGCCGATCGCCGGATACACGGTGATGTCGTGGCACTGCGTCGGGCCGGTGGGCGGCCGCCGGTTCGCGGCGAAGCGGGCGTCGATAATGCCCTGAAGAGCGGCCCGGAATGTCGCGGTATCGGCCGCGGTGGGCGCGCCCGTGCCGCCGCGCGCCTTGACGATGCTGTCGAGCTGCGTTGTGATGAAGCCGCGTCCGGCAATCTGGTCCCGGCCGTCGATCTTGATGACGAACCCCCCAGCGGTGCGCGCCGAGTCGACGGTGCGTTGCCGGGCCGCGATGTCTTCCGGCGCCTCCCCATGGCGCGCCGGCGCCGCCAGGTTCTGGAAGATCCGCGGCGAGCTGACGATGTGCGCCTGCTCGGGATGCGCCAGCGGCACCTGGATGACCTCGATCCGGAACAGTGCGCTGTTCGGGTTCGAGTCCGGGAGCGCGTCGGAGCATCCCGGCAGCTCGCTGGGCGAGCGCACCGCCGAGGACCCGGACACATAGATGTACACGTTGTCGGTGTCGCCGGGCGCCGTCACCACCGTGTGCGTGTGCGAGCCGCGACACGTCTGCACCTCGGTGATGTGGCGCGGATTCGCGATGTCGGTGATGTCGAAGATGCGGATGCCGCGCAACCGGTCGTGACTGACCGTGTCGCTCACGCCCTGCGTGCCGCAGTCCGTGCGCCCGTTCAGGGCTTCACCCGAGACGAACAGAAGTTTGCGGTACACCGAGACGTCGCTCTGGGACCCCGGGCAGACGAAATCCTTTTTCAACACCGGGCGCTGCGGATTGGTAACGTCCCACACCTGGACGCCCGAGAAATTGCCCTGAATCACGTAGGGCCCCACGAACGACAGGTCCGAATTGATCAACGCGAAGTCGCCCGGATTCGCCCGATTGATGAAATGCTCGGAGGGCGGCGTCGTAGAAACGAGCTTGACGTTCCAAGACGCCTCGGCCGCATTCATCCATCCAGCACGAAGCCCCACTCGTGGATCGGGGTTGGGCGCTGTGGTGGACATGTTCACCTTGGACGACGTCGCGCAGGCCCCCGCGGCGAGGGCCAGCGCCAGCGTGCCAAGCCGGATTCGCGTTTTCACATCGAACTCCCGCCGGCATTCGCCAGCTCCGTCACGGCGCCAATGAGGGTCCGGACCTTGGCCGCATCCGGCGCGGTCGTCAGATCACCGTTCAGCTGCGTCACGAGCTGGTTCAGGGCGTCGCGGCGCTGCTGCCCCGACATCTTCTCGGCGCGCGCCAACGCGCCGCGCGTGGCTGATACCCGGGCCGGTGCCAGGCCATTCGACCGCGCCAGCTGATCGACGTAGGCGCGCGCGACCACGAAGCTCGCGGGCCATTTGATCTTGGGCTGGTCCTGCGTGTTGAAGTAATCGACGTGGACCAGCTTCGCGGCGTCGATCTCGTTCTGCGAGATGAACCCGCTCGGCGTCAATTCCACGATGTCGAGACCACGCCCGATCTCTGAACTGACGATCACACCGTTGTACCAGTACGCCGACCACGTGCCGGCGTTGCCCATCTGAGTCGAGTCGGCCGGGCCGCGGTCGAAGAACGCGATCTCCTTCGGATGCGCCGCGTCGGTCCACTCGAACACCGAGATCCCGCCCTGATACCAGGACTGGACCATGATGTCGCGTCCCGGAATCGGAATGAGCGACCCGTTGTGCGCCACGCAGTTCTCATTCACGGTTTGCGGCGCGAGCATCTTGTAATAGCTCTGGAACGTCAACGTGCTGCCCGACAACGTGAAGATCGCGTCGGCGCCCCACTGCGGCTTGTCGGTGGCGCGGCACTTGGGCCCGCCGCCGCCGCCCCACTCATCCGAGAAGAGCAGCTTGGTGCCGTCGTTGTTGAACGTCGCCGAGTGCCAGTAGGAGAAATTCGAGTCGGCCACGGCGGCGATGCGCCGCGGATTCGCCGCGTCGCGGATATCGAGCAGCAGGCCGTAGCCACCGCACGCGCCGCCCGCCAGCCCGATCGCCGGATACACCGTGATGTCATGGCACTGCGAGGGTCCCGGCCGAATACCGTTCTTGGTTCCCGGCGGGGGTGCGTTGAACCGCAGGTCTACTATGCCCTGAATCCCGGCGCGCAGCGCCGCGCTGTCGGCCGCCGTCGGCGCGCCGGTGCCATGCCGCGCCTTGACGATGCTGTCGAGCAGCGGATTCACGAACCCCGGCCCCACCGTGTACTCCATGTCGCGGATCGCCACCGTGTAGCCACCCTTGGCGCGCCACTCGGCGGCCGCCTTCGCCGCCTCGGCGATATCGGCCGCCGGCTCGTGGTGCGCCGGCGCCTCGGTCAGGTCGTTGAAGATCCGGGGCGACGTCACGACGCGCGCCTGCTCCGGATGGGCGACCGGCACCTTGATGACTTCGATCCGGAACAGAGCGGAGTTCGGATCCTCGTCCGGCGTCAGCTTCGAGCAACCCGCCAGCTCACTGGGCGAGCGCACGCCGGCCGATCCGGAGATGTAGACGTACACGTTCTCCTTGTCGTTCGGGTCTTCGACCACCGTGTGCGTATGCGACCCGCGACAGGTCTGCACGTTCGCCAGATACTTGGGATTCGCGATGTCCGTGATGTCGAAAATGCGGATACCACGCAGGCGCGCGGTGCTGACGGAGTCGTGCACGCCCTCGGTGCCGCAGTCGAGGCGTCCCGACTGACCCTCCCCCGAGACGAACAGCAGGTTCTTGTAGACCGACACGTCGCTCTGCGAGGCCGGACAGAGATACCCGATCTTCAGGGTGGGCAGCGCCGGGTTCGAGATGTCCCAGACCTGGAAGCCGTTGTAGTTCCCCTGAATCGCGTAGACGCCGGAGAACGACAGGTCGGAATTGGTACTGCCGACGAACTTCTCGGATGGCGGCGTTCTGGAAACGACGCGCAGGTTCCATGTCGCTTCCTGTGCGTTCATCATGCCGGCGCGGAGCCCGACTCGCGGGTCGGGCGAGGGCGCCGTGGTCGACATGTTGACCGTGGGCGATGACGCGCAGGCGGCGGAGACGATGCCGACGGCGAGTGACAGCGAGCGGAGCGTGATTCGGTTCGGCATTGGCAGGTTTCCCGTGAGTGAACGAGTGAACGGATGAAGTGATCGCTGTCAGCGTTGGAACAACAGGACGGCGAGCATCTTCTGCATGCGATCGATTTCGGTGGTTTGGTCGGCGAAAATGTCGGACGCGAACTTGTAGGCGACCTCTTCCTCGCCCCCACCCGCCGAGAAGAGCTCGTTGACCATCGTAATCGCGCCCTGATGGTGCTGGATCATGAACGTCAGGAAGAGACGGTCGAACTCGGTGCCGCGCGCGCGGTCCAACTGCCCCAGCTGATCGGCCGTCAGCATCCCGGGCATGAGCATCGAGTGACTCATCCCTGGCATGTCGGGCATCATGTCGTGCGAGGCATCTGTTTCGGGCACGGGCTCATTGCGCGCCCGCAGCCAGCGCGAGGCCAACGCGATTTCATCCCGTTGACCGACCACGATGCGCTCGCACAAGGCGCGCAGCGACTCGCTCGCCCCGTGAGACGGCGCCCACCCGGCCATCAAGACGGCCTGCGCGTGGTGGCGGATCATCCCCGAAAAGAAATGGATGTCGGCCGCCGTCGCCGGCGGTGGCGCTCGGCGCGTGACGGGAGGGGCCGCCGGAGCCGGTGCCGCGCTGCGAACGGAGGGCGTCGACGTGGCACACGCCGCCAGCACGACGACCGCGAGGATTGGTTTCATGATGACAGCCCGATTGGAGGTTTTGTCGGCAATCAGTCCTGCACCCATACGTACTCCCGCCCGTTCCACGCGACCCACCCGTGCAGCGTGCCCATCTGGCCATCCACGCGCAGCACGTCGCGCTGATGCGCGAGCCGTTCGATCGCCCAGCCCGCCGATCCCAGCTCGTTACGTCCACTCCCGAGAGGCTGCCCCGCGCCGACGATGTGCACCGATCGATCGATCCGGTGCACGATGAGGATGCCCCGCGCCCGGGACCCGGTGGCGACGACGTCGATGGCAATGTCGTAGAAGCCGTCGCCGTCGAAGTCGCCCCAACCCCATTGCGGGTTGAGGTGCGACGTCGAGACGTACCCCGAGACGCGGGCCGCAATCAGCGCGCTGTCCACCCACGCGGGAACGCCCCAGCCGGCCTGCGACACGTGTTGGGCATCGCCCCGGCCTGGGACGGCGGCCAGACAGAACGAAACGATGAGGAAAGTGGTCCTGATCCTCATATAGACGATTCTACCGAGGGCGGCGTCGCCCCGCTAGGAAGGCTCCGGGGGGGGGGCTCCTTTTTGCAACGTCGGCCGGTTCAGCTTGTCCAGCCGTTCGACGAGCACGCGATTCATGAAGTCCTGCGCGCTCGCGAATTCGTCCAGGCGGGCCGACACCGTATCGAGCGTCGCGTCGACCCGCGCCGCCAGCTCGTCGATTTGCGCGACCGCCATGGGCCGGCTCTCGACCTGCTTGAGGCGCCTGTTCGTCCGGTACCAGGAGATGGCGAGCCCGAGGTTCACCGTAGCGGACACGGCGAAGACAACCATGAGCATTACGAATTCGTCGGACATGTCTGACCTACGTTTCAGTTGAGGAGCAGGATTCGAGCCTCGTCACCGGCTACTTCTTCGTCACGGTCTCTTCGCGGAGGATCTTCTTCGAGACCCAGAAGACCAGGAGGGCCACGATCACGAAGTCCACGGTCGCGCCGAGCACCGGGCCCCAGACGAGATGCACGGAGCCCAGATCGAGCGTCGCCGTGCGCCACGCGCCGTCGGGGACGAAGAACGTCACGATCGGCATCAGGATGCCGTCCACGAGTGCGGTGATCAGTGCGTTGGCCTTGCCACCGATGATCACGGCGATGGCGAGACCGATCACCCCGTACTGCTTCAGAAACACGATGAACTCAGCGCGCATAGGACGTCCTCTCGAGTGGATTCACGACACGCCGTCGAAGAAATCGACGACGCCGGTTTCCAGGGAGTACTCGGCCCCGACAACGGCGAGGCCCTGCTCCTGAATCAGCTGCTCCAGGACTTCCGAGCCGTGCCGCAGCTGGTTCACCGAGACGCGCACGTTGGCCCGTACGGCCTGCTCCACCAGGGCGTCGGGGTCCTCGCTGTGCGGGCCCGCCAGCAACGGCTCCACGGAGGGGCGCACGCGGTCGACGATCGACCGCAGGTTGCGCGACTGGCTCTCGCTGGGCCGTCGCAGTTCTTCGAGGGTCGCGAGCACGGCCCCGCATTGCGAGTGACCGAGTACCACGACGAGCCGGGTGTGGTAGCGCTCCGCCGCGAACTCGACGCTGCCGATCTGGGAGGGCGCGACGATGTTCCCGGCCACCCGAATCACGAACAGATCCCCCAACCCCTGGTCGAACACGATCTCGGCGGGCACGCGCGAATCGGCGCACCCGAGGATAATCGCGAACGGCTCCTGGCCGTCCGCCAACTCCTTACGGCGCGCTTGCCCCGCGAACGACTGGCGACTCCGCGCTTCGGTGACGAAGCGGCGGTTTCCCTCGCGCAGGCGTTGGAGTGCTTCGGCCGCCGGGATCACCTTACGGCTTCAGGACGCCGGCCCGCCCGAGGCTATCCCCCACCTGCGCGCCGATCAGGGCTCCCCATCGTTGCCCGACCTGCATGCTCTCTTGCGCGATGAGCGGCTGCATCTCCGCGAGGCGCCGCCCCAGTGGGCTCTCGTAGAACCGCACCAGCTCCTGCAGCTGCGCGAGCGTGAAATGTGACGCGTAGATGGGCACGAGTGAATCGACGAGTTGCGGGATGTCACGGCGCGCGTGGGCCATGAACACGTCCCAAAAGACCGGGGGCACCTGGGGCATGGCCTGGCGTTGCGCAGACAACATTGTCTCCATCGTCTGGATCGCGAGGCGGCCCGCCCCGGTCAGCTCGAGCAAGCGCCGCACCGTCTCGCCAGTCGCCGGGTCGACCGGTTGCTTTTGCGCGCCGGCAGGGGCGGGCGCCGCGAACACGAGCGCGAGAGACGTGACGAAGGCGATCGGTCGAACTGGGAATGTCATCGGTGGCGTCCTGCGTTGAAGGTTGGGGATACTAACCGCGTTCACGAGTGTCGGTCCAGTCGCAGCTCGAGGTGACGCCGCACGTCGGCCCATTCGCCCGCCAGGATGCTGTACATCACCACGTCGCGGGCGGTGCCGTCGCGCCGGATGCCGAAGTGACGAATGACGCCGTCACGCTTCGCGCCCAGGGCCTCGATGGCCCGCTGGGAACGGAAATTGAAGTTGTCGGTCCGCAACCCGACGACCTTGCAGCCGAGTGTCTCGAACGCATGGCCGAGGAGCAGCAGCTTGCAGGTCGTGTTGACGTGGGTGCGTTGGCGGCTCTGCCCGTACCACGTATGCCCGATCTCCACACGATCGATCGCCGGTTGGATGTCGTGATAACGCGTCGACCCGACGATCGTCCCGCTCGCCAGGTCGCGCACGACCCAGGGGAGCATGTGACCTTCGCGCTGGCCTCTGAGGGCGTCGGCGACGTAGGCCTGCATGCCCTCGGGGGGAGGGACCGCAATGAACCAGGATTCCCACAGCCGGCCATCCGTGGCCGCGGCGGCCAGCGCATCGTGATGCGCCTCGGTCAACGGCTCGAGCCGGATGCCTCGGCCTTCGAGCACGAGGGGCTGCGGCTTGATCATGACGGACGTCCTTTACGAATGAAGGAGCCGCTCGCAGGTGATCGTGCGCGGCGTACTCCCCGAATCGAGCGTCGGCAGCCGCTCGGTCGAGCGGTACACCCGCGTGCGCGCGTGCACGTCCTCCACTGCCGCCAGTGCATCGACGCAGCGGCGCCGCGCGGCGTCGAAGGCGATCTGGCGCCAGATGCCGAACCCGAACATGGCAAGGCCGATCGCGAGGACGTAGAGCGTGATCGCGCGCTCAGACCAGTTCCCGAACCGCCGGCCCGTCAGGTATTTCCCCCACCCGACCGCCGCGAGAATGAAACACAGCACGCCGGCAGCCATCCAGTACGCCGCTGCGCCGTCGAGGTGCAGTCGCGCGCTGACGGCCACGGCCCCGGCGACGTAGGCGACGACTCCCGCGAGCACGCCGAGGACCCCCGCCACCGTTCGCCTCAGACCGCCGAACGTGATGGCGTAGCGGCTCGGCGCCGGTCGTCCGAGATCCGCGTGCAGCTGCATCAGGGCCGCCGGGCCTGCCGGTGGAGGTCCCACCACATCGCGAGCGGCCCCACGATCGCCAGCGCGAGAATCGGCGGCGAGGGATAGAGCGGCCGGAGCAGCGCCACCTGGAAGTCGCCCGCCAGGCGGATGATCGTCTCGACGACGGCCACCGTCGCCACCACGAGCATGCGGCCCCGAGGCGTGCTCACCGTGGTGCGCGGATCGGTGACCATGAAGAACACGAACAACTGATACATCGGCCCCGTGATCGGCGCCAACTCGGCGAGCAGCGGGCCACCGACGATCGCGTTGCGCACCAGGGCGAGCGCCACGAAACACGCGACGTACGTGAGCGTCACGTGCAGGACGCGGGCGCGCCACGCCACCGCCAACCCGAAGGTCCAGATGATCAGGTTGATGCGGAGGTCGTTCCCCCACTGGTGACTCAAGATGGCGACACTGTCCGACGCGACCAGCACGAGCAGGGCGATCGAGAAGTTGCTCGGATTCCACAGGTGGCGGCCGCGGTAGGTGAGCACGTATTTCGATGCGATCGCCAGGAAGGCGCCGAGCGCAAAGGGCCACAGGATGTTGGCCTGCGGTTTGGTCAAGAGCGCCAGACTGATCCCCGTGATGTACGCGCTCGCGATGTTGGCCACTCGGCCGCGCAGCCACCAGGACAGCGCGACCTCGGTCGCGATGCAGACGCCCAGTGTCGTCGCCAGCCGGTCGTAGCCGCCGAGGATGTTGTAGCGCGCCTCGCCGACGACGAGGACCAGGGTGATGAGAAAGACGATCAAGTACTTCGGGTCGGCCCACGCGAGGCTGCGCGTCACTTGGGCTCCGTGACTACGTGTAGTTGGTCCGGAGCCAATCCGTCCAAGTGCTGTTCCGCGCCCGATGGCCAGCGGATCGTCACGCGGCCGAGCCGGCTCTGGCCCAAGCCGAAGTGCAAGCGGCGATCGTTCTGACTGCAGAATCCCGACCCTCCATCCACCACCTGCCGCTGGCGCGCGGCACCCAGCTCGACCGTCACCTCGGCGCCGATGGCGCTGCGATTGCTCCGCGTCCCGATGAGCTTGAACTCGATCCAGTGGCCGCCAGGGGGTGAGGACCGGTAGAGCAACGCCCTGCCCCGCTCGTTCGCGACCACCACGTCGAGGCTCCCGCGGTTCAAAAGGTCGGCGAGCGCCACGCCGCGCCCGTCGAGCCGGTCCCGGACGCCCACGTCCTGCGCCACATCCACGAACCCGACGCCGCGCACGTTCAAGAGCACACGCGAGCGCTCGTACCCGGAGAGACTCGCGGTACCGATCGCCGGCCAGTTCTTCGCGTCTTCGAAGATGTTGCCCTGGGCGCCGGCGATTTTGGACATGGCGTACCAGTACTCGCGCCCGGTGTCAGCGGATATGAAGCCGTTGACCACCACGAGATCGAGGAGGCCGTCATTGTTCAAATCGCCGAATTGGGCGCCCCACGCCCACCCCGCATCGGCGACGGGGCCCGTCGCGACTTCGTCGAAGCGGCCCCGTTCCTTCAGGAAGTTGATGCGCAGGTTGTTCCCCTGGAACAGAAAGCCGCGCTCCGAAATGTTGGTGACGAACACGTCGTACCGGCCACGGTTGTAGACGTCGCCGATGGCGACCGCCATGCCGCTCTTGGAATCGTCTTCGAGACCGGCGTGCGCCAATTCGAAGCGCTTGCCCGCCCGGTTCAGGAACAGCTCCTCGGGCCCGTAGTCGTTCGCCAGATAGAGATCGGGCCAGCCATCGTCGTTGAAGTCAGCCGCGGCGGCGGCCAGGGTCCAGCGGGTGCTGCCGACGGCCATCGCGTCGGTGACGTCTTCGAAGCGTCCGTTCCCCACGTTCCGGAAGAGCAGGTTCTTCCCGCCGTTGGCGGCGAACTCCCAACTGTGCTGCATGATGCGCGTGGTGCGCAGATGCCAAAAATCGATGTCGGAGCGGAAGTATCCCGTGATGTAGAGATCGAGCAACCCGTCGCGGTCGTAGTCGAGCCACACGGCACCGTTCGAGTTCATCCACCGCCTGAGCCCGGAGGCCGCGGTCACATCTTCGAAATGGAGGTTGCCGATGTTATGGAGGAGCTGGAGGTACCCCCACTTGTAGATCAGGAGATCCTCGAGCCCGTCGTTGTCGTAGTCGCCCCACACGGCCCCCATCGACACGCCCTCGCCCGGTCGGTTCAGGGACGCCACGCCCGCCGCGGCGGCGATATCGCGAAAGGTGCCGTCGCGCTGGTTGCGATAGAGCGCATTGTCGGCGCCGAAGCGTGAGGTCGTGAAGTACAGATCGGGCCAGCCGTCGTTGTCGACGTCGGTGACGGAAACGCAGGCGCCGAGCGCGCCGACGTGCGGCGCGATGTTGGCGATCTGGGGATCGAGCGTAGGCGCCTGATGCGTGAAGTCGATCCCGCTCGCCTGAGCCACCTCCGTCAGACGCACGCCCGTCAGCCCGGTCGCGCCGACGGGCGCAGACCCGCGGTCGAGCACCACGATGGCGGCGACCGCGGCCGCGAAGGCCACGCTGACCACGATTCGGCGCTGTGAGGGCTGGAGCATCGGCCTGAACGATATAGGTTCCGTGCCCATGCGTCGACTGATTGTCTTGGCTGTGGCCGTGCTGCTGGCCGGGCTCACGGTGCGCTGCGGCGGGGGAAGCACACCGCTGTTCAAGCACCTGCCGCCGAGCGCGACCGGCGTGACCTTCGCCAACACGATCACCACCACCGACTCGGTCAACGTGCAGACCGAGGTTTACATCTACAACGGCGCCGGCGTGGCCGTCGGGGACATCGACAACGACGGTCGGCCCGACGTGTTCTTCAGCGGCAACATGGTGTCGAGCCGTCTCTACCTGAACAAGGGCAACCTGCGGTTCGAAGACATCACGGCGTCGGCGCGGGTGGGGACGACCCGCTGGGCAGCGGGCGTGGCGCTGGTCGACATCAATGACGACGGCTATCTCGACATCTACGTGTGTGTCTCGGGACCAGCGACGTCCACCGGAAAGGACCGGGCCAATCTGCTGTTCGTGAACAACGGCAATCGTACGTTCACGGAAGCCGCGGCGCGGTACGGCATCGCCGACACCGGCTTCGCCACCAGCGCCGCGTTTCTCGACTACGACGGCGACGGTGACCTCGACCTCTTCCTCCTCAACAATTCCCCCGCGGACTTCGCGCGCGGTGAAGCCGACGTGCACCCCTTGGGCGTCGCCAGTAATAGCTCGCAGGGCTGGAACACGCTGTATCGCAACAACGGGGACGGCACATTCACCGATGTCTCACGCGAGGCAGGGATCCTGCGGCAGATCGGGTACGGCCTCGGCGTCGCGGTGGCCGACGTGAATCGGGACGGCTGGCCCGACATCTACGTTTCCAACGACGTGTCCCCCAACGACGTCTTGTACATCAACAACGGCAACGGGACGTTCACGGACCGGGCGGGCGTCTGGATCCGGCACGCGAGCCTCGCGGGCATGGGCGTCGACATCGCCGATTTCAACAACGACGGCTGGCCCGACATCATGCAGGTGGACATGCTGCCCGCCGCTCTGGAGCAGCGTAAGCGGATGAGCGGCTTTCTCACGGTGGACAGTCGGGACGAGCTGCGGCGTCGGGGATTCCGCGACGATTTTGACGCCAACTCGCTGCAGCTGAACAACGGCGTGATGCCGAACGGCGACGTGGCCTTCAGCGACATCGGCGTCCTGGCGGGCGTCGCGGCCACGGACTGGAGTTGGAGTGCGCTCTTCGCCGACTTCGATAACGACGGCGCGAAGGACCTCTTTGTCGGCAACGGCTATCCCAAGGCGCCGAACGATCTCGACTACCAGGCGGTGGTCATGGCGGCGCGCCGGGCCGGGAGGTCGCACGATGCCTTAACGCTGCTCGAGACGCTGCGTGCGTACCGGGTCTCGAACTACGCATTCCGGAACAACGGCGACCTGACATTCACCGACAAGACCCAGCCTTGGGGGTTGGACGCGCCGAGCTTTTCGTATGGGGCGGCGTACGCCGACCTCAATGGCGACGGCCGCCTCGATCTCGTGGTCAATAACAGCGACGCGCCGGCGTTCATCTTCGAAGGCGTCCGACCCAGGGACGACTCGACGCACTATCTGCAAGTGAAACTCGACGGCGCGTCTCCCAATCGCCGCGGGATCGGCGCGTCGCTGACGCTGACGGCGGGCGGCCGAACACAGTACCTCGACCACTCGCCCTACCGCGGCTACATGTCGTCGATGGAAACCGTCGAGCAGTTCGGCCTCGGCAACGCGCGGCGCGTGGACACGTTGGCCGTGACGTGGCCCGACGGTCGGACGCAGGTCCTCGCCGGCCTCGACGTCGATCGCGTCGTGACGGTCAGACAAAGAGACGCAACGGGCACCCGCAGGCCGCCGACACCCGACAACCGCGCACGCGCCTTCCGACCGCTCCACGGACTGCGCTACACGCAACCGGAGGAAGCGCTCGTCGATTTCGAGGTGCAACCACTCCTGCCGTACGAACCTTCTCGGCAGGGGCCGGCCATCGCCGTCGGTGACGTCAACGGCGACAGGCTCGATGACGTCTTCATCGGCGGCGGCGCCGGGATTCCCGGCAGACTGTTCCTGCAGCGCAGGACCGGCGGGTTCGCCGAATCGGTCCAGGGGCAACCGTGGGCCGCCGACGCGCGCTACGACGATTGGGGAGCGCTGTTCTTCGACGCCAACGGCGACGGCCGACCCGATCTGTACGTGTCGAGCTGCGGCTATCGGCTCGCGCCGGTGTCTCGGTTCCTGCAGGACCGGCTCTACATCAACAAGGGAGGCGGCCGGTTCGCGCGAGACAGCCAGGCCCTGCCGCCTATGGCCACCTGCACCGCGAGCGTCGCGGCCGGCGACTTTACGGGCGACGGCCGGACTGATCTGTTCGTGGGTGGGCGTCTCACGCCAAGGAACTACCCGTACCCGACGCGCAGCTATCTCCTGAGAAACAACGGCGGGCGCTTCGCCGATGTCACCGCCCAGGTGGCGCCACCACTTGCGCAGCCTTTCGGCATGGTGACCGCCGCGGTCTGGGTCGATCTGGATGGTGACGGACGCCTGGACCTCGTGACGGCCGGAGAATGGATGCCGCTGCGGTTCTTTCACAATGACGGCCAGAGGCTCGTCGAAGCATCGGTCGGGCTGCCGGCGACGACCGGGTGGTGGTTCAGTCTCGCCGCCGCAGACCTGAACCACGATGGCCATCCCGACCTCGTCGCCGGCAATCTGGGCCTGAACTTCGCCTACACGACGTCCGCGCAGGCCCCGTTCGGCATCTACGCCGGTGATTTCACCGGGAACCAGGCGACCGACATCGTTCTGACACAGGAGATCGGCGGGAAGGAGTACCCGTTCTTCGGCCGGGCGAAACTGGGGCCGACCATCTACCCCCTGGCGCTACGGGTGTCGAGCTATGGGGCGTTCGCGAGCATGTCGGTCGCCGAGCTGTTCAGTGCCTCTCAGCTGCAGCGCGCCCTGCACTATCGCGCGGATACGTTCGCCAGCCTCTATCTCCAGAACAACGGCGATGGCTCGTTCCAAGCGGCGCCGCTGCCCCAGGTCGCGCAGATCGCGCCGATCCGCGGCATCGTCGTGCACGATGTGGACGGTGATGGCAATCTCGACCTGATCGTGGCCGGGAATCTGTACGCGACGGAGCCGAACACGCCTCCGGCCGATGCGGGGAATGGCCTGTGGCTGCGGGGGGACGGCCTCGGACACTTCACAGCGGTGCCCGCGCGGGAAAGCGGCTTCGTGGCGCCGCGCAACGTGGCCGGGTTGGGGAAAATCAAAACGCCTGCAGGGAGCGCCGTGCTCGTTGCGAATACCGGCGATTCCCTGCAGGCGTTTACGATCCGAAAGCCCTAGCGGCTCACCAAAGGGGGTTCTGCTGCAGCTGCGGCGTCCCGCCCAGTGCGCTCAAGTCGATCTGCGTCGACGGGATTGGATAGAACATGTACTTCGGGAACGCGAACAGCGCCCCGGCCGCGATGTACGGAATGCGCGTCGTTTCCTTGCTCTTGTAGTTGGCAATTACGGTATCCGCGACACCCCACCGCCGTTCGTCGAAGAACCGTTGACCTTCCATCGCCAGCTCGAGCCGGCGCTCGAGACGCACGGCCTGTCGCGCGTACACCTGCGACGGGAACACCGGATAGAGCCCGATGCGATACTTCGCCCAGGGCGTGTTGAGCGAGTCCAGGGTGGCACTGGCTTGCAAGGGAAGGGCCATGGCCTGAATGGTCGTATCGGTGGCGCACGTCGGCCAGTTGGCGTCGACAGCGGAATCCGCCGGCGCGCCGCATCCCTGCGCCGTCTTCCCGGCCCGGGCGCGGACCTGGTTGACGAGGGCGAGCGCGTTCGTCAGGCTGCCGGATTCGACTTCCGCCTCAGCCAACAGGAGGAGCATGTCGGCGTAGCGGAAGATGTGCATGGGCACGTCGTTCGTCTGCGTCGCCTGCCACCCGACGTTGTTCTCCCCGCCCGAGGACTGCTCGTGGATGTTCTTCTTGGGGCTGTAGGGACCGCTGTACGACGCGTCGCGGATCCACGAACGATCGTGCACCGTCCAGTCCTTGTAGGGCGTGCGGTCACGGCCGACGGTCCAGTCGAGCCGAGGATCGATCGGATCCTGGTGGCCGCCGTAGAAGTTCTGGCCTTTCCACCCGTTGGCCGAGGACGTGTCGGACAGCGGAATCGCCGAGCCCGTATCGAGCGTCGGGTTGTTCCAGGCCGCGCTGGCGATGGCGATCGGCAGGCCGAGCGAGTCAACCCGGTAGACGTTGACGAGGTTGAAGGACGGCTGGTGGAAGCCGCAGCAGCCGAAGTGGCTTCCCGAATGCGGGAAGTTCAGCCGTTCGCCAAAGTTGGAATTCGCGCCGTTGGGCTCGCCGTCCTTGACCGACGCCTGGAAGGCGAGGATCGTTTCCGGACCATTCCGGTAGGCCTGACGGGCCGTCCAGACTTGGTCAAAGCTGGCCTGGAGCGCGTACGGTCCATTCAGTCTCACGCTGTCCATGGTCAGTCTGGCCGCGTTCCACATCGCTGGCGTGAGGGCCGCACCGTACGCCTGCACGCGCCCCTTGTAGGCCATGGCGGTCCAGAACGTCGCACGCCCCTTGTCGCCGCCGCGCGGCGTCTTCGGGAGCAGCGCCCTCGCCGTATCGAGATCCGCGATGATCAGGTCCACGATGGCCGTGAGCGCCAGGTCGTTCGGCTTGCGGAAGCCACCCTGCACCACCGGCGTCGTGTCGGTCTCGAAGTAGTACGGAATGTGTCCCCACATCCGATAGGCTTCGAAGTGGTAGTGCGCCCGCAGGAACAGGGCTTCCCCACGGATGCCGTCCGCTTCGGCCGTGGTGAACGCGTTCGGCTGCGCCGCCTTGACCTTCGCCAGGAGGCGCAGGGTCGCATTGGCGCGATTCACGCCCTCGTAGACCTGGCTCCACTTCTGGTTCAGGTACCCATCCGCCGAGCTCACCGACCAATAGTAGGTCTCGACGTCGTTGATCGGCTGTTGGTCGCCCAGGTTGGAGCCCTTATAGGCGTCCCCGCTGGTGACACTCCCCCACACCCAGTTACTCGCCGCACACCCCCAGGCACCAGAGCTGCTGCTGCAGTCCAGCGACCGGTACGCGGCGATCAAGGTGCCCTCGACGCCGGCTTTCGTCTCCAGCGAAATCTGCTCCACGGTGCCCTGACTGGGCTGGTTCAAAAAGTCCGTGCATGCCACCGTGATCGCCCCCAGCGCGATTAACGCCGCGATCGCGATCACGAATCTGGATTTTAGACGTGTAGTCATCGTCTCGCGTCCCATGTGAAAGGCGATCGGTTAGAACGAGGTCGAAACGCCGATGGTGATCGTGCGATTACTCGGATACGCACCCTGATCGACCGCGCGGAACTGATCGCGGATGTCGCCGGCCGCCCCGAAGGTGCTGGCGGCGGGCAACGAGGGATCGAGGCCGGAGTATCCGGTAATCGTGAACAGGTTCTCGGCCTGCAGGTACACGCGCGCCAGCGGGATCCAGCGGATCATGGCCGGCGGCAGGTTATACCCGATCTGCAGCGTGCGCAGCCGCAGGTACGAGCCGTCCTCCACCCAATAGCTCGAGAACTGGCGGCTGAACGCGTCGTTGCCGTCCAGGCGCGGATACTTGGCGCCCGGATTCGTCACCGCTCCGGTGCAATCGTAGTCCTTCCGCGGAGCGGCCGCGGGTTTGCAGGGGCCGTTCAGCACGACCGAGTTCGCCAACAGATCGGCCCGCACGTTGGTGTCGAAGTACCGGAAGACGTACCAGTACTTCTGCGAGTTGAAGATCTGATTCCCAACCGTCGCGAACAGCGTGGCACTCAAGTCCCACGACCCACGACGCACCGTGAAATCGAGCCCGCCGGTGAAATCGGGATGCGGACTGCCGATGATGGCCCGATCGTTCGCTGTGATGGTGCCGTCCCCGTCCAGATCCTTGAACTTGATGCGCCCGGGGCGCGCGCCGTCGTTCCAGAACGGCGCCGCATCGAGCGAATCCTGGTAGTAGCCGTCCGCCACGAGGCCGTAGAACGCCCCGATCGGCTGGCCCACCTCGTTGATCACGGGATTCTGTTCGCGCAGCGTGATCGGTCCGACGAACGACTGCGTGCCCAGGTTGTCGATCTGGAGGATCTTGTTCGTGTAGTGACTGCCGTTGAGCGTGAGGCTCCACAGGGTCCTGGCGCCGAACTGGCCGCGGTACCCGACGGCGAAATCGAAGCCGCTGTTCCGCATCTTGCCGATGTTGATGATCGGCGGTGCGGCCGAGCCCGCCGCGGCGGGGGCGCGCGGGTCGAACAGCAGGTTGTTCGTGTTGCGGCGGTACACGTCGGCCGTGAACGTCCCCCGACCCTCGAGGAACTCGAGGTCCAAGCCGACGTTGATCGACCGGTTCTCTTCCCACTTCAGCAGCGGGTTGCCGATGGCGGTCAACTTGTACCCCGGCCGGATCGACGTCCCCGTGCCACCGATGTCGTAGAAGGTATCACCGCGGTCGCCGCCGAACTGGCTGACGATGCGCCCCGAGGGGATCTGCTGGTTGCCCGTGACGCCCCAGCCGAACCGCAGCATCATGTTCGAGAAGGTCTTGTTGTTCGCCAGGAAGGACTCCCGCGACAGCCGCCAACCCAACCCGATGGCCGGGAAGGTCCCCCAGCGATTGTCGGGACCGAGCCGCGACGAGCCGTCGCGCCGCAGCGTCAGGCTCAGGAAGTAGCGATCGTTGTAGTTGTAGTCGGCCTTCCCGAAGAACGACAACAGCGCCGCCTTGCTGCCCGAGCTGGTGACGTTCTTGGTGGTGGGGTCGCACAGGGCGTCCTGAATGTAGCGCGTGTCCACGCCCGTGTTGAGCAACCCGGCGCAGCTCCCCGCCTCAAACCGATTGCCGTTCCTGGAGGCTTCTTGTCCCACCAGGACCGCGAGATTGTGCGCCCCAGACACGCGCGTGAAGTTCAGCGTGTTGCTCCAGGTCCACTCCGTGAACAGGTTGTAATTCTCGTTGATCCCGTTCACCGCGGTCACCTCAGAGTTCTCGGGCGTGCTCGGACTGAACCCGTGGAACGACCCCTGGGCGACGTTGAACCCGAGCCGCGACCGCAGCGTGAGGTTATGTCCGGCGTCCACCGAGCCGAACACGTTTCCGAAAATGCGGTCGTTCGTGTTGATGTTGAACTGGCCGGCCTGGGCGATCTTGAGCGGATTGGTGAGGTTGGAGAGACCCACCGCCTTGCCCGACGCGAAGTACCCGTTGACGTCGTAGATGGGCACGACCGGCTGCTGGAAGATGTTCTTGCCGACGATGTTGTCCTCGCCGAGGCCGTCGTCGTCGAGCCCACCGTAGCTGCGCTGCCGCGAGACCGTGATGTTCTCCCCAACGGTCACCCGGTTCATGTTGAACGTGGTGTTGACGCGCACGCCGCCGCGTTGCAGCCGCGTGAAGGCCGCGGTCCCTTCCTGATCGAGATAGTTAAACGAAACGTGATACGCGTTATCGTCGCCGCCGCCCGAGAGGGCGAGGTTCGCATCGCGGAACTGCCCGTGCCCGAACACCGCTTTCCACCAGTTCGTGCCGGCGCTCCCCGGCATGATCAGGTTGTTCGGGTAGGCGTACGACGCCGGATCGACGACCAGCGCGCAGCCGGTGCCGGCCGCCGCGCAGCTCTGGCCCACGCCGTCGTTCGGCCAGATGTAGTCGGGCACCGAGGGGCTGTTCGGATTCCCGTAAATGTTCTGTTTGATGGCGAGTCCGGCATTCTCCTGCGCCGCCTTGACCACCTGGAAGTAGTCCAGCGAATTCAGCGTGAGGATATCGTCGTAGCCTCGAACCGGGGAGGCGACGCCGGTCCGCACGTCGAGCGTGACCGAGCGCTGTCCAGCGCGGCCGCGCTTCGTCTCGATGATGACCACCCCGTTGCTCGCGCGCGAGCCGTAGATCGACGCGGCGGATGCGTCCTTCAGCACCTGGATGGACGCGATCTCGTTCGGGTTCAGCCAGTTGAGGTATGTGTCCTGCACCGGCGTGCCGTCCACCACATACAGCGGATCGTTGTTCTGGAAGCCGCTGATGCCGCGAATGCGCACCGTGGTCCGTGACCCCGGCGAGCCGCCGGCATCGACGGTGACGCCGGGCACGCTGCCCGCGAGACGCTGCAGCACGCTGGTCGACGTCTGCTGGTTCACCGTCTCCGTGTTGACGCTGGAGACGGCGCCCGTGACGTCGGCGCGACGTTGTGTGGTGTACCCGGTCACGATCACCGGGTCGAGCACGGCGACGGCGGGGTCGAGCGCGACGTCGATGTTGGCCCGTGCGCCGATCGTGCGCGCAGCGCCCTTGTACCCGATCAGGGCGAACAGCAGCACGCCGTCAGGCGGCGCGTTCAGCGAGTAGCGCCCTTGCGCGTCGGTCTGCGTGCGGTTAGCGGTGCCGCGTACCTGCACGGTCACACCGGTTAGCGGCTCGCCCGCGGATCCGGTCACCTTGCCGGAGACTTGCGCCTCCTGCGCGAACGCCGCGCCGCACAATCCGAGTACGAACAACATGCTGATCCCTGCCGCGCGAATCACACCACCACGCTGTAGCACGCTTAGCATAGTTCCCCTCCGGCGCCCGTTAGGGTCGTCGCGTGAATGAGCAACGAGGCTGTCTCCCAAGGCCAATCTTGAACCCACGATAGCATGCAACAAGACCCCCACTGCGGGTCACCTGATCAGGTGACATCAATGGGGGGACGTCGCACTCGCGCTACGTCTTGCGCGCGCGCGTCACGCGTTTGGGCAGCGCGCGAAACTCCGCGAACACGCGGACCAATAATTCTTCACGACTTTGCACTTGGAGTTTGCGGTAGATGCGCCAGAGATAGGTGTGGACGGTATGCGGAGAGAGGCCCAAATGTGCGGCCGTGTCTTTTTCGGAGGCTCCATCGAAGACGGATCGCACGATGCCGGACTCACGCGGAGACAAGGCGAGCGCGGCGGCCAGCGACCGCCACTCCGACGGGCCAAAGACCCCCTGCCCCACGCCATGCCAGGCGGTGCGCACCGAAACCACATGCAGATCCGCGATGTGCTCTCGAACACCGGATTCCCTCATGTCTTGCCTCCGCTGAAGTGGTGGAAAGGTCCCCGAGAATATGCTACGCGGGGTCGAACCCCGCGAATTCGCCCGTCTGGTACACGTTGCCCTTGTACTGCTGGTCGTCGTGAATCCCGATCTTGGACGTGTAGTACGCGCGGACCGTGAAACCCTTGATCTCCCCAAAGAACCGCTGGGCGGGCGTCCGGGACTCCCCCTCGCCGGCGGCCATGCGCGTCAGGACTGCCAGCCGCTGCTCGGGGGTGGAGGCCATGAAGGTCTTGCCGCTCATCTCGCGCGACAGCGCCTCCACTGCCTGCAGACCGGCGCGCCAGCGCGCGGGCGGCTCCTTCTCGAACGATTCGGCGAGCCGCGCGTCGATGTAGGCGGCCACGCCCGCCGCCCGTGCCCCGCCCGACTGCGCGTCCGTCGGAATGATCATGTCGCTCATCTCGTCGACCACCGCGAACTCGGCGGCCGTGAAGAACCGGGGCGTGCTCTGCGCCGCCGGGGCCGGCACCGCCGGGAGTGCGCTCGCCGCCGCCGCCGCGGCGGTCGCCTGGATCATTTCGCGTCGCGTGAGTTTCATAGGTTCCCCCGCTTGAACTCGTCGGCGAGGTGCTCGCACGAGCGCCACGCCAGCGCCATGATCGTCCACGTCGGATTCTGACACGACGCGCTGACATGGCTCGATCCATCCACGACAAACAGATTGCGCACGTCGTGCGACTGCTGGAATTGATTCAGCACCGACGTCTTGGGATCGGTGCCCATGCGCGCCGTGCCCAGCTCGTGGATCGACCAGCCCTCGGTGAGCATTTCCTTGTCCACGCCGATGACCTCGACCCCGGCCTCCTCGAACATCTCGCGGGCCGTCGTCGCCATGTCTTCGCACATCTTCTTTTCGTTGTCGCTGAACCGATAATGGAAGCGCAGCGCCGGGATTCCCCAGCGATCCTTCACCACGGGGTCCAGATCCATGTAGTTCTCGTACCGCGCCAGCACCTCGCCGAACCCGCCCATACTAATGAAGGCGCCGGCGTGGTCGCGCACCGTCTTCTTGAATTGGCCGCCGAACCCGGGCGCGTCGAACGCGCCATCAGGGAAGATCCCGAAGCCGCCGCCCCCTTCGAACCCGTAGCCGCGGACAAAGCCCGGCTGCTTCTCCTGGAGATTCCGGAAGCGGGGCAAATAGAAGCCCCCCGGCTTGCCGTCATCGAGCGTCGGCGCGCGACCGACCAGGTCCTTCACGAGGCCCGTCGCGCCCGGACCCATCACGTGCTCGCAGAAGTTGTGCCCGACGTGATTGCTCGAGTTGCCGATGCCGTTGGGGTGCTGGCGCGACTTGGACAGGAGCAGCAACCGCGCGCTCTCCAGCGTAGACGCCCCGACGATGACGACTTTCGCCTTCGCTTCGTAGGTGCGGTGATTCTGGGAGTCGACGAACGACACGCCGCGCGCCTTGCCGGTATTCGGATCCACCAGGATTTCGTGCGCGATCGAGTTGGTCCGGAGCGTCAGGTTCCCCGTGTCCATCGCGGGGTAGATGAGGCCCGTCGGCGAATCGAACGCCGCATGGATGTCGCATCCCCCCGGACGCCGGCCGCACGCGCCCCGTCCAAAGCACTTGCTGCGGTACTTGTTCTTCACCCCATCGGTCGTCACGCCGGCGCGATACGGCGTCACCGTCCGCCCCATCTTGGCGAGACCCTTCCGCAGCATCAACTCCGACGCGGTGAGCTTGTTGTGGCGCTGGAACAGGCTGTCGGGCAGGTGCGGGAGATTCTCTTTGTAGCCGGAGATGCCGAGGTAGAGATCGACTTTGTCGTAGTAGGGCGCGATGTCGGCGTAGGAGATCGGCCAATCCTCGCCGTAGCCGTCGTGCGTCTTCCCCTTGAAGTCGTAGTCCGAGAGGCGCAGCGCCAGACGGCCCCAGATGTTCGTCTTGCCACCCAGCAGCCGGGCCCGGACCCACGCGTAGCGGGTGCCGGTGTACGGGTGGTCCTTTTCGTCTACCAGGATGTTCTTGACGTAATCGGAGCCGCCCCACCCGCCCACGTAGGAATAGACGTGCTTAAACGCGGTCTTCTTGGCGTAGGGCGGCTGCCGGATCGTGTACTCGTTGTGGCGGATCGCGTGGTTTCCCGGAGGCCACTCCCCTCGACGCGGATGCTCGTAGGGCCATTCCATCGAGCGCAGCTCCTGCTCGATGGGGATCTTCTTGCCGGCCTCGAGCAGCAACACCTTCATCCCCTGCGAGGTGAGCACGTGGGCCGCCATGCCCCCCGCGGCGCCCGAGCCCACGACGACGGCGTCGTAGGTGATGGAGAGGTCGACCTCCCGCTCCTGAGCCAGGGCTACGCGCACGAGAGTCATTCGGGCACCGCCGGACGCTTCATGGCCCCGAGGCCCACGCGCGCGATCACGCCCGTGTAGTTCACGAGATCGAAGTTCCGCTTCAGGGGTCCCCGCGCGAATTGGAGTAGCATATCGAGCTCCGCCTGGCGGTGCAGCGCCATCTGTGGCTCACCGCCCGCCGTGTTTTGCGTGGCGTTGTTCATGTCTACCAGCACCCGGATCTCGGGCGTGGCCTGCGCGACGTGGATGACGACCAGGTTCACCGGTCCGGGCTTCAAGCTGTCCAGGAGGGCGCGGAAGCCCGACTGCTTCTGGGCGATCGGCACATCGAACATCGAATGGTCGGTCTCGCCGAAGTAGCGCGAAATCCCGACGTGGTACTTCTCGGCGAGGCGCTCCACGATGGCCAGCAGTTGCGGCGTCGAGGCCGCCGTGCCCATGTGGGGGTCCACGTAGCTGATCTTCAGGCCGGAGCGCACGGCGCGCTGCAACTGCGCGTCCAGCTCGCGCTCCACCTCACCGAGATCGTATTTGTGCGCCAGGAATTCGTCGGTCGAGGCGAGGAAGTACCCCGCACTGTCCACCAGCGACGGCACCCCGTCCTTCCCGAGCACCGGCCCCCAGCGGTAGTACTTCCACTCCGAATTGAGGACCAGGTGCACGCCGACGGTGATCTGCGGATTCTGGCGCAGGATGTCGACGGCCTCCTGGTACCACGGGCACGCGAACATCACCGACGCCGAGAGGGGCATCTTGGTCTCGGCGAGCTGCGCGAGCGCGAGATTCACCGAGTGGTTCATGCCGATGTCGTCGATGCGAATCAGCACTTCGGGCCGCGAGGAACTCTGGGCCGACAACGACGCTGCGGTCATCAGCATGAGCGCCGCCAGTTTCATCAGAAATCGAGCCCCTGCAGGTATTGGAAGTTGCTCCGCGCGGCGCCCAGCTCATCGCTGGAGTTCTCGTCCTCGACATAGCAGGGCTTGCTGGCGAGCGCCGGGACGGCGGCGAGAAAGCGCTTGAAATCAAAGATACCGGAGCCCAACCGCGTATCGCTGGAGCGGTCGGCAACCGTGTCCTTGAGATGGAAGGTCCAGAACCGGTCCGGATACTTCTGCAGATACTGCATCGGATCACCGCCGCCCATCACCATGTTGCCGACGTCGAGCTGGAGACGGGTGACCGACGGGTCGAGCCTGTTGATGAAGGCGTCGTACGGCACCTTGCCGTCGATCGGCTTCTGGTGGTACGACTCATTGTGGAAGGCGAGCCAGATGCCGGCGCGGCGCGCCACCGCGCCCGCAGCGTTGAACTTGTCGGCCCACTCGAGCCAATCGTCAATCGTGCGCTTGGTCCAGTCCTCGAAATCGGGCACGATCAGATACTCGTGGCCGATTTGTTTCGCGATCGCGAGGGAGCGCTCCCAGCCCACGAAGATCGTGTCGGCGGACATGTGGCACGATGGCGCGCGCAGACCCTCATTCTTGAGTGTCGCGGCGACCTGCGTGGGCGTGCGGTTGAAATTGTTGAAGGACCAGAGAAGTTCGACGTCGGTGTAGCCGATGGCGCGGATCGCGGCGAGCGTGCGTTCCGGGTCCTGCGCCATCGCGTGTCGCACCGCGTACAGCTCGAGTCCGATGCGGTCGAGTTTCTTGGGAAGGTTCCCGGGAAGCTTGTTGGCAAACGGGGGGAGCAGTCCACCAGCGGCCGCCGCGCCCAGCGTTTGCACGAATGCGCGTCGTTTCATGAGGCTCTAATGTACGCCCCGCGGCTCCCGTCGATAGACCCGCACGTAGTCGACGAGCATCGTCGCCGGGAGAATCGCATCCGAGGCCGGATCGCCGTCGAAGTGGCCGCCGATAGCCAGGTTCAGAATAATGAAGAAGTGCTGGTCGAAGGCCCAGCGCCCGAACGTCTCGACGCCCGTGCGCGTGACGCGGAAGTGCAGGGTATCATCGACCAGGAACCGTATGGTGAGCGAATCCCATTCGACCGCGAACGTGTGGTAGGCGTCGGTGAACGTCCCAGTTTGGACCGCGCGCACGTGCGCGAACGGCGTGTTGCCGGAGTACCCGGGCCCGTGCACCGCCGAGCTGGTCGCGGTTGGCGTGCTGCCCTTGTTCTCCATGATGTCGAGCTCACCGCTGGCGGGCCACCCGACTGTCCCGATGTTCTGGCCCAGCAGCCAGAACGCGGGCCAGAGCCCCTGCCCCGCTGCCAGGTTGATGCGCGCTTCGACGCGACCGGGCGCGACTTCCACTTTGCCCCGCGTCGTGATCTTGGCCGACGTGTAGCGGCAGGAACCGTAGTAGCACGTCAGACCGGCGCGTGCGACTCGGCCCACGATCATCAACTGCCCTTGTCCGTTGAGCGCGATATTCTCGGGCGCGGTGGAGTAGTACTCTTTTTCGTTGTTCCCCCAGCCGCAGTTTCTTGGGCACCCGTCGGCGGTATCGTAGCGCCACTTGGTGGTGTCGACGGGCGCACCGGCGGCGCCGTCGAACTCGTCGCTCCACACCTGAATCCACCCGGGTGCAACGCCGGAGAGCGCTCCCCCCCCGTGTGCGCAGCCGAGCGCCGCACTCAGCCCGAGCACGGACAGCGATCCGCGGCGCCTCACTGGGCCCTCCCCCGCTCCCCCCGCTCCCCCCGCTCCCAGCGCCACACGGGTCCGTCTTCCGGGTCGACGACCGGACCGACGAACTGAAAGCCGCACTTCTTGAGCACGTGCGTGGACGCGTTCGCTTCCGGCATCGTATGGGCCCGGATCCGCTGGGCGCCGTGCTCGATCGCGTAGATCACGAGCGCCGCGGCGGCCTCGGTCGCGTACCCCTGCCCCTGATACTCGGGTGCGATCCCGTACGCGATCTCGACGATGCCGTCGTCGTCCGGAGGGCCCTTGTAACCAACGCCGCCGATGACGCGAGCGTCGTCGCGATGCACCGCGAAGAACCCGTGGCGCCACGGATCGGGCTCGGACTCCTTGCGCAAGAACGCGAGCCATTTCGGCGAGACGGCGTCGGAGGTGTAGAACGCGTGCATGCCGTCGGCGACGGGGAAGCCCGCCAGGCGCTCGAAGGTCTCCGGGTGCTCGATGAGCGCGAGCAGGTGCTGGGGCGTACAACCCACGAGGTCGAGCCGCGTCGTCGCGAGGGAGGTCACGCCGCTAATCTATGCGCACCGCGGCGCTGAGGGTCGACACACCGTTTTCGTCGAAGCTCTCGATCGCCGCCCAGTACGCCTGCCCGACCGTCAGCGCCCGCAGTTCGATGGTTGTCCCCTGGTCGGCGAATCGCTGGTAGGTCGCGTACAACTTCGCCGGCGAAATCCCCCAACGGACGTTGTAGCCGACGGCGCCGGGCACCGCCTGCCAGGTGATGACAGCGTTGCGCTCGTCGCGGTCCCGCCGCGCCACAAGGCCCGCCGGCGTCGCGGGGCGGGAACGTGTCCCCCTCCCGCTCCCCCCGCGGTAGCCGAAGACACGGATGTCGGAGATCGCGAGCGTCGCGGCGCCGACGTGGATATGCGCGTAGCGCACGAAGCGCGCACGCACCGGGGTGTCCATCTCGACGTACGCGTTGGGGCGATCGCGCTGCTCGCGGGAGAGATCGCCCACCACGGCCCACTCGCGGCCGTCCAGGGACGCCTCCAGACGAAATCGCGTCACCACGTTGGAGTCCGTGCCGTAGAGCCCCGACTTGTAGTCCGCGTAGTTCACCTGAATCGCCTTCACGTCGAACACGCCGCCCAAATCGAGCGTGAGCCACTCACCGGGCCGATTCTGCGCCGCGACCCAGAAGGTGCGGGGATTCTCGTCCGTGACGTTGCTCGCCGGGAAGGCGTCGAGTTTCGACGACGCCGTGGCGGCTTTGCGGTACGACAGGAGCATCCAACCCGTGAACAGCTCGTCGCTCGATTGCCGGGCCTTGGTGGGCAGCCAGTGCGGGAAGTCGCCGAAGCGCGTGTCGACGAACATCTGGCCGCTGGAATCGAAGCCCGCGGGGTGCAGGCCGATGCGGCGCTCGAAGTTCCAGTTGACGCCGATCCATGGTGTGCCGGTACTCCACCAATTCCCGTACAGGTCCTGGAACGTGTTGCCGTGTCCCGCGCCCTGCACGAACCCGCCCGGCTTGTACGCCACCGGATTGTACGGCGCATACGTGAACGGGCCGAGTGGGTCGGTGGCGGTGTAGACGCCCGTCGCGTAGACGTTGTATTCCGTGCCCGGCGCGCCGTACTGCAGGTAGTAGCGCCCGGCGTGCTTCGTCATCCACGCGCCTTCAATGAACGGATTAATCGTCGTGTCGCGATGGTCGCGGCCGAAGCGTTCCCACCCGTGCTTCGCCGGCTCGAGACCGAAGAGCCACTTGGGTGTCGCCCCGTCCCGATAGTTGAGCTGCTTGGTCTTGTCGAGCTCGATGACGTGGAGTGGGTATGCATTCGACGAGTTCCAATACAGGAACCACCGCTCGGTGTCGGGATCGTGGAAGAACTGCGCGTCCCAGGGCCCCGGTTGCACGGAGTCGGGCCTGGCGAGGGTCTCGGTCTCGCGGTAGCGCGCCATCGGCAGCCACGGCATCAGACGATTGTAGAAGTCCACGCGCCCCGTCGCCGGCTCCGTCAGCATCAGAATGGGCAAGGGGGTGGTGGTGCTCGGCATCAGGTAAATCGTGTCACGCACCGACAGCACCGCCGGGGCGACGACGTCGGTCAGGGGCCAGCGCGACGGCGTGATGTGCTCCCAGCTGCCGAGGTCGTGTGAGCGCCAATAGCCGTCACCGATCGTCTCGAACAGGTAGTAGTCCCCACCCTGGACGACGATGACCGGATCGGCGCCGGAGCGATACGAGATCCCCTGATTCTTCTGCTCGAAGTTGTAGCGGTAGTCGATGTCGATCGGATTGGCGTACGTGCGCGGGCGGGGGGCCGGCGTTTGGGCCGGGCCACTCGCGCCCGCGACGACGATCAGGAGAAACCGAAAGGCGCGGCTCGCGCCTTCCCTCACTGCAGCTGGCCCCGCATCGCGCCGCCCGGGAACACCGTGCTGTGCACGTTGACATAGTATCCGGACGGATTGGCGAGCAGGTCGGCGAGCACCGCAGCGGCCCGCGGCCGAGCCACCCCACGCAGCTGCGACGGCTGATCGCTGATGGACGCGACGGGATTCCCGGCCTCCAGGAAGTCCCAATGAATCGGACCGTTCACGCCGGCGGGCGCCTTGTGAATGTGTGCCCGCGTGTAGGTCTCACCGCTCCGGTTGTTGACGGTGAACGAGAACTCCATCGTCCCGTCGGCAAACACCTTCACCTGCGCGTGGCCCTTCGAGTCCGACGTGCTCGCCCCGTTGGGCTCGTTCTCAGGGCGTAATTGGACGTTGAACACGATGGCCGGCTCGGCCTCACTGCCGAGCGCGACGTCGAGTGACGGAGTGCGGCTGGGCGTGATGTTCGTCGGAGCGGCATCGGCGCAGGCGGCGAGGGCGAGGACGGCAGAGACATGAACGGCGCGCATACTGACCTCCCGGTTGTGGTGGACCCACGCACTTTAGTCCGGGTCTCGGCGGTTGGCTAGAAGGCCCCCTCCGTAATGGGGCGCACAAGCCATGATGCTCCCGCACCGCTGCGTAACTGCTTGCCGACCGATATATTTACGCCCTCTGTGACGACCCAAACCACTAACTGCCCCCACTGCGGCCAGCCATTGCAGGCCGGCGCCCGTTTCTGCGCAAGTTGCGGCTCCGACATCTCCGGCCAGCAGACCGCATTCGCCACAGCAAAAATCGAGGCGCGGCCGCCACAGGCCTCTGCGCGCGATGCCGGCGTCATCGACGCCCTCCGCCGCGCCACGATCGGCGAGTACGAGGTGATGGGCCTGCTCGGCCGCGGCGGCATGGCGACGGTGTACCTCGCGCACGACATCGCGCTCGACCGCAAAGTCGCGATCAAGGTGATGAGCCCGCACCTCATCTCGGGCGAGGGCATGGCGGAGCGCTTCAAGCGCGAAGCCCGCACGGCCGGATCGCTCAGCCATCCGCACATCATCCCGATCTACGCGGTGAAGGAAGCGGGCGATCTGCTCTTCTTCGTGATGAAGTTCGTCGAGGGTCGCCCCCTCGACAGCATCATCCACGAGGTCGGTCCCCTCCCCTTCCCGATGGTGCAGACGATCATGCAGCAGGTCGGGTCGGCGCTCGGCTCGGCTCACCGCCGCGGCATCATCCATCGTGACATCAAGCCCGCCAACATCATGGTCGACGTCGACGGGTGGGCGGTGGTGACGGACTTCGGAATCGCGAAAGTGGCGGACAAGCAGGGGCTCACGATGACGGGCGCGACGGTCGGCACGCCCTCGTACATGAGTCCCGAGCAGTGCGCCGCGACCAAGGAGCTGGGCCCCGCGTCCGACCAGTACTCGCTCGGCGTCGTCGCCTACGAGATGCTGTCGGGCCGCCTGCCCTTCGGGCAGGAATCGGTCATGGCGATTATGTACGCTCACTTCAACGAGCCGCCACCGCCGATCATGACGGCGCGCGCCGACTGCCCGCCGGCGATCGCCGGCGCGGTGATGAAAATGCTGGAGAAGGATCCGGAGAACCGTTGGCCGACTGTTGAATCCGCCGTGGCGTCGTTCGGGGCCGCCCCGCTCGCGCCCGACGATCCGGTGCGCACGCAGCTGATGACGCTCGCGATGAAAGGCGGCGCGTCGCAGCTGCTCGCCGGGCTCGTCACACCCCAAAGCCCACCTCCCGTCGGCCGCAGCGGCTCCGGCCAGGCGACCGGCGTGGTGGGTCTGAAGCTCACGCCGCCGGAGGTGACGGTGGCGGTGGGCGGCGCGGTGCAGCTCACCGCGCGACCGAAGCGCGCCAGCGGCGCGACGCTCATCGGCCGCGCGATTACGTGGGCCTCGACCGACACCGATGTCGCCACCGTCACCCAGAACGGTCTCGTCACAGCGATCCAGGCAGGCGTGGCGACGCTCACGTGCACGTGCGAAGGCGCGAGCGCGACGGCGATCGTTACGGTCACAGGCCACAAGAAGTCGCGCGCTCTGGCATACATCGGCGGCTTGGTGGTGGTCGGAGGACTCGCCGCGGGCGCCTGGATATTGGGGCCTTGGCGGGCAAAACCCGCAGCGCCCGCGCCGAGGAACGAGCCGATTTCCGTGGTGACCTCGCCGCCCCGTCCCGTCGACTCGGCGGCCGGCGCGACGCCCCCGCAGGTCTCGACGCCTGACGCAACGCCCGCGCGTCCCCGCGCCGAAGATCGCCGCGCCGCGCTGCGCAGCGATAGCGCTGTGCGCGAGCTCCGAGCCAACGCGCGCGCAGCGCGCGAGCGCGCGGTGACCGCGGGCGCCACGCCCGCCGACCTGGCGCCCGGCGATGTGGAACGCCGCGCCGCCGAGCAGGTGGTTGGCCGCGACCACCAGCCCGAGGTGATCGCGCATCTGGGCGCTGCCATTGGGTTATGGGCCGGCGCCGAGCAGGCCGCGCGGACGCGCGCGCAGCAGGCGGCCGCAGCCTCGCAGCCGACCGTGCAGCCGACGCCGGCGCCGCCGGTGTCGCCTCCCGTCGCCCCTCCGGAGAACCCGAGGCCCCTCATCGAGGCCGCGATCCAGGCGTATGCCCGGGCGCTCGAGTCGCGCGACGTGCAGCAGGTGCGCCGCGCCTATCCGGGCCTGACGCCGCAACAGGCGCAGGTGTGGCGTGACTTCTTCGCCATGGTGAGCGACATGAAAGTCGATCTCGCCATCAAGCAGCTGCAGATCACGGGAGACGTCGCGGAGGCGCAGGTGGAAGGGTTCAATCAGTACGTCCAGGGCCGTCGCCCCCAGCGCCAGCCCGTCAGCTTCCATGCGACGCTCGACCGCACGAGCGGCGCGTGGCGGATCGCGTCGATCAGGTGAAGCCGATGACGCGTGCATTGATGGTGACCGGCGTCGCCCTCGGCGCCGCCATCGTCTTCGCCTGCACCACCGACACCGCCATTGGCCCCGATGTCGCGCTCGACTCCCTGTACATCGAGCCCGCTAGCGCGGCCGTCGTGCTCGACGACACGCTGCGCCTCATCGCCATCGGGATCGACAGCACGGGCCGGCGTTTCGCGCACACGCGGGTGGCCTGGACCACGAGTGACGCGGCCATCACGCTCTCACCGACCGGTGTCGTCGTGGGCACGACGGTTGGGACCGCGACCGTGCACGCGACCGCCGGGGGAAAAGACGCGACGGCGGACGTGACGGTCACGCCCAAGCCGATTTTCGCGACCTCGCGCGACAGCGTGCCGTTCAGCGGAATCGCGAGCGGCCCCGATCCGGCGATCGAGACCGTGACAATCACGAACGCGGGCGGCGGGACGCTCGCGCCGGTCGTCGATTCGATTCGCTATGGACCGGGCGCCACCGGATGGCTGCAGGCCGCGATCGCGACCGGCGGTCCCGACACCCTCAGTCTCACCGCGACCACCGCGGGCCTGGCGGCGAATACGTACAGCGCGACGGTGTTCCTCGGCGCGCCCAAGGCGACGGGCAAGGCGATCAAGGTGACGCTCGAGGTCACGGTCGGATCGCCCTCGACCATGGCGCTCGACTCGGGCGACGCGCAGACCGCTACGGTGAACACGAACGTGCCGGTGAAACCGACGGTCCTGATCCGGGACCAGTACGGCAACCCCGTGCCCGGGGTGGGTGTGACCTTCGCGGTGACGGGTGGCGGCGGGAGCGTGGCGCCGGCGACCCCCGTCTCGACCGACGGTAGCGGGCGCGCCCGCGTCACGAGTTGGACCCTCGGCACCGGCGCTGGTGCGAACGCGTTGCAGGCGACAGCGTCGGGTGTCACTCCCGTCTCGTTCGCCGCGACGGGCATCGCGGGCGCGCCCGCCACGGTCACCAAGACGGCGGGCGACAGCCAATCGATAATTGTGAATACATCGGTCCCCGTGGCGCCCACCGTCCGCGTCACCGACCAGTTCGGCAACCCGGTCGAGAGTGTGACCGTCACGTTCACCGTGGCGTCGGGGGGCGGGAGTCGGACGGGTGGCACACCCAAGACGGGCAGCACGGGCCACGCCGCGGTCGGCAGTTGGACCCTGGGGACGCCGGCCGGTCAGAACACACTGACGGCGACGCCGACGGGCCTCTCGGCCGCGACGTTCTCCGCGACCGGGAATCCCGCGGCGGCCGACAGCATCAAGCTGAACGCCGGCAACAACGAGAGTGATACGGTGGCCGCGACGCTCGCCACGTACTCGGTGCGCATCGCGGATCAGTACGGCAACGCAAAGCCGGGCACGACCGTCAATTGGGCCGTCACGGGAGGCGGGTCGATCACGCCGTCATCGATCAGCAACGGCCTTGGCATCGCGAGCGCGACGCGTGTGCTCGGCACCGTCGCGGGACCGCAGGGCGCGACGGCCACGGTGAGCGGCCTGACGGGGTCGCCGGTGGCGTTCAGCGCGACCGCCACGCACGGCGCCGCCACGACGATCCAAAAGTTCGCGGGTGATGGTCAGAGCGCCACGGCTGGCGCGCAGGTCACTCCTCCCACCGCCAAAGTGGTGGACCAGTTCGGCAACCCCGTACCCGGGGCGAACGTGACCTTCGTGGCAACCGGGGGCGGCGGCGGGATCGTCGACCCGACGACCCCGATCCCGACCGACACGGCCGGCAAGGCGACCGTGACGAGCTGGACGCTGGGGCCAACGGCGGGGACGAACAACGACACTCTGACCGCGAGCGCTGCCGGCCTGCCATCGGTCCGGTTCGTCGCGTCGGGGCTTTCAGGTCTCGCGAAGAACCTCGTGTACGTGAGCGGCGATGTGCAGACCGACACGATCGGCGCGACCCTCGCCGCCTACACGGTGCGCGTGACCGACAGTCTCGGCAACGGTGTGCAGGGCGTGACGGTCAGCTGGCTGGTGACGGCAGGGGGCGGGTCGATCACACCGTCAGCGCCGACGACCGACACCAGCGGTTTCGCCGCCGCGACACGGGTGTTGGGCACAGCGGCCGGCGTGGATTCGGCCACCGCCTCGGTCGGCGGGCTCATCGGCTCCCCGCGCTCCTTCGACGCGACCGCGCTGCACGGCAACCCGTCGCAGATCTTCAAGACGGCAGGTGACGCGCAGAGCGCGACCGTGAATACCGCCGTCGCGACGGCGCTCCAGGCACGCATCACCGATCGCGCGGGGAACCCGATTCAGAGCGCCAACGTCACGTTCACGGCCGCCGGCGGGAGCGGCACGCTCGTCCCGGCCTCGCCGGCGACGATCGGCACCGACGCGAGCGGTTTCGCGTCGATCACGTCGTGGACGCTGGGGACGAGCGCGGGCGCGAACAACGTCACGGCGGCATCGACCGGGACGCCCGGCGCCATCTTCTCTGCCACGGGCACCCCCGGTGCTCCGAGCGCGAGCCAATCGATCGTGGTGGACAACACAGCGGCGATCGTCGCCTGCTCGGCGAGCTGTACCGTGGCGGGCACGACGGCGGACAGCGTCACGGTGACGGTGCGCGATCAGTTCAACAACCTGATCAGTGGCGCGACCGTGACGCTCGGGTCCACCGGGGCGAACAACGTCTTCAGCCCCTCGGCGAGCGGCTCG
>Ga0193723_1000060_pt1 | contig 32028 bp, 31 predicted proteins | sample H2m2metaG_FD_143042 | JGI IMG/M metagenome (GOLD analysis project Ga0193723, IMG submission 143042) | Soil microbial communities from a riparian zone of the East river system, Colorado, United States - H2m2 | ecosystem: Environmental > Terrestrial > Soil > Riparian zone | place: USA: East River...
GATGAACACTCCCGAGCCGTAAGGCTCCTGAAGGGCCCTGGGAGACTACCAGGTTGATAGGCGGCAGGTGTAAGGCGCGCGAGCGCTTCAGCCGAGCCGTACTAATTGCCCGTGAGGCTTGATCTCTTCTTATTTTTTTCGAGATCGTGTGCTTCCGGAAACCACCACTACCCACACATTCGTCGGTCGTTCTTTTGCTGGCGACTAGCGCGACAGGGCCACACCCGTTCCCATCCCGAACACGGTCGTTAAGCCTGTCAGCGCCGATGGTACTGCGGTTGCGAGACCGTGGGAGAGTAGGCCGCCGCCAGCTTTACTTCGAAGCCCGCCCCAACACACCGGGGCGGGCTTCTTGTTTTCAGGGACCCGCCGGCGCGTACGACGCAGCCCACGCTTTCGTGCGTCGCGCCATCAGAGTGCGCGCCAACGCCTCGAGCTCCGCCTTCTGGCTGGAGAACTGCAACGTCATCGCCTCGAGGCGCGCCTGCAATTCCTCCGCGGTCGTCGGCACGTCCGAGGTGATCACGAGCCAGTAGGGCGTCAGCAGCGCGGGGGCATCGTCGCCCGTCGCCGACGGACGCGCGCGCTCGCCCTCGCTCGCCAGCTGCTGCGCGCTGCGCATCACCGGCGGGGCCGCGTGGGGCACGTCGCGCCCCGCCCGCGGCGCACCCGTCGGCGCGTTCAGCTCGACGACCTGCCGCCCCGCAGCGCGCTCGGTCGTGTTCTCGCCCGACGCCGGGAACACGGGCTGGATGCCGCCGTCGGGATCGACGAGCAGCACGATGACGTGCGCGGGACGCGTCAGTTCGAACTCGACGCGGCGCGCCGCGGTGGCCACGATGCCGGGACCGTAGGTGGTGCGCTGGCCGAGACGGGTCACGCGCAGCGGTGCCTGCGCGGTGGCCACGGGGGGTAGGGCGACCAGAGCCAACACGATGACCTGGAGACGCATGGGACCCTCAGCGGGAGGACAGACTAGTATCCGCCAGATGCGCGCGGTTTGGCAAGACCGTAGCTTCCGGCCATGACGCGCTGCGGCACCGTCGCGCTGGCCGGCCGGCCCAACGTGGGGAAGTCGACCCTCCTGAACGCCCTCGTGGGCGAGCATCTCGCGATCGTGGCGCCGAAGCCACAGTCCACGCGCATGCCCGTCATCGGACTCCTCACGCGCGACGACGCGCAGTTCATCTTCACCGACTCCCCGGGATTGCTCGAGCCTGAGTACAAACTCCACGAAGCGATGCGTGCGGCGGCCCTGCGCGCGATCGCGGACGCAGAGGTCATCGCGTACCTGCACCCCCTCGCCGAGTACCCGGCACCGCCGCTGGCGGGGGTGGCCCGCCTCAGTCAGGAGCCGCGGGCACCGATTGTCACCGTATACACGAAGTCGGACTTATGCCCGTCCGGCCGTCCGGTTGTCGGACCGTCCGAAGTCGTCATCTCCGCCGCCACCGGCGAAGGCTTGGACACGCTGCTGGCGGCGTTACGGGCGCGCATCCCGGAAGGTCCCTTTCATTATGATCCCGACGAGCTGGCGACCCAGCCGATGCGCTTCTTCGCGGCCGAGTTCATCCGGGAAGCGGCGTTTGAGCAGCTGCACGAGGAGCTTCCGTATAGTGTGGCGTGTGAAATCGACGAGTTCCGGGAGGGCGCCGAGCCGGTATATATTCGGGCGGTCGTGTACGTCGAGCGGGACAGCCAGAAGGGCATCGTGATCGGGGAAGGGGGGCGCGCCATCAAGGCCCTCGGAGCTTCGGCTCGGGTGAAGATCGAAACCCTCCTCGGCCAGCGGGTCTTCCTCGACCTGCATGTGAAGGTCCTGCCCAAGTGGCGCCGCCACGAACCATCGCTCAAGCGCCTGGGGTATGCCACGTCATGAGTCTGTCCCCTGATCTGCTGGAGATCCTCGTCTGCCCCAAGTGCAAAGGGCCGCTCGAGCATCGCACGTCTCCGGCAGAATCGCTGGCCTGCAACACCTGCCGCCTCATCTACGCGGTCGAGGATGACATCCCGATCATGCTGATCGATGAGGCGAAGGCCTTCTAGCGGACTGGTCGCGCTCGCCGCGCTGCTCGTCGCCCAGCTGCCGGGGCGCGTCACGGCGCAAGAGCCTCCTCTGAACGCGGGCGCACTGTTTCTTGTCTTCCCGGTTGGCGCGCGTGCCGTCGGCATGGGACAAACCGCGATGGGTGCCGAGGGACACGCCGACGCCGCGTTCTGGAATCCCGCGGGTCTCGCCACGATGGAGACCAACGAGTTCTCGCTGCACAGCGCGACGCTCGTCGCGGGTCGCAGTCACGTGCTTGGCGCGTACTTCCCGTCGCGCGGGATCGGCGTCCTGGGCGGCGCGGTCTACCTGGTCGACTACGGCGACCTGGAGCGCACCGACGACAACGGCAACACCATCGCCCGCATCGCCCCCCGCAACTTCGAATTCCTCGCCTCGTACGCCACGCAACTCGCCGGCTCCTTCGTCTTCGGGCTGAGCTACAAGCTGGTCCAGTTCCGCGTGGACTGCAGCGGCGACTGCACCAACTTTCCGAGCGGCCACGGCACGACGCACGCGATCGATCTCGGCGGCCAGTTCCGCGTGGGCCCCGGGGGCCCGTTGCGCGTGGGCGTGGCGCTGCGCAACATCGGCTTCAAGCTCCAGGTGCAGAACAAGCCCCAGGCCGATGCGCTCCCCGCGCGCCTCGGCGTCGGCGCGCAGTACCTGATCCTGTTGCCCATGCGCGAGGGCGCCGCGCCCGGTGAGCGCTTCGACCTGCGGGTCGCCGCGGACGTCGACAGTCCCTGGGGACACCAGGGCCAATCGGAGCTGCGGTTCGGGTTCGACGTCGGGTACCAACGCCTGGTGCGCGTGCGCGCCGGCTACGCCTTCGTGCAGGACGGGTTGAGCGGGCCGAGCGTCGGGCTCGGTGTCGAGAGCGGCTCCATCGGCATCGACCTGGCGCGCACGTTCCTCACCGGGTCGGACTTGATCATCGAAAACCCCACCTTCTTTTCGTTCCGGGTCACGTTCTAGATGCGGGTCGCGCGCCTGACGGCAGTCGTCGTGGTATCGGCATTGACCGTCACCGCGGCCGCGCGGGGCGCGGCGCAGCGCGTCGACACGACGACGCCGGCGCCGAAAGCGCTTCGCCCGCTCGCGTCGCTGCTCCTCCCCGGCGCCGGTCAGCTGATGGGCGGCCAGGACCGGGGGGCGGTCTACCTCGCGACCGAGATCTACCTCGTCTCCCGCTTCATCCAGCTGGACCGTGAGGCAAGCCGCGACGCCCGCCAGTTCCACGCGCTCGCGTTCGACATCGCGCGGCGTGCCTTCAATCCTGCGAACCGGGACACGGTGTTTGAGTACTACGAACAGATGGAGCGCTTCGCCGAGAGCGGGCGCTACAACACCGATCCCGGGACGGGATTCACCCCCGAGAGCGACCCGCGCACCTACAATGGATCGGTCTGGCTGCTGGCGCGGCGCACGTTCTGGCCCGACCCGGACGTGCCGCCCGATCCCACCTCGCTCGAGTATTGGCGCGCGGTGGATTTCTATCAGGCCCGCGCTATCGGGCCGGGCTACCAATGGTCGTGGCGCGATCACTCGCTCGAGCACGAGGTGTTCAAAGAGACCATCCGCCGCAGCGACGACGGCTTCCGTCGCGCCCAGAATCAGGTCGGCCTCCTGCTGGCGAATCACGTCGTGAGCGCCGTCGACGCCCTCATTTCCAGCCGTCTCGCCGCGGCCCTCGGCCGGCGGGCATCACTCCACACGACCGTAGGGACCCGCGGCACCGCGCTCTTGCAGTTCAGCATCGCATTCTGACGGGGACACCTCATGACCTGGCTCACGAACCCCGAGCTGTGGATCGCCCTGTTGACCCTGACGGTTCTCGAGATCGTCCTCGGCATCGACAACATCGTTTTCTTGTCCATCATCAGCGGGAAGTTGCCGGCGGCGCAGCAGCCGCGCGCGCGACGCATCGGCCTCTCGCTCGCCCTGCTGCTCCGCATCGGCCTGCTGGCATCGCTCGCGTGGATCATCCGCCTCACCACGCCGCTCTTCACCATCTTCGGTCGCGGCTTCGCGGGGCGCGACCTGATCCTCCTGGCCGGTGGTCTGTTCCTCATCGCGAAGAGCACCCGCGAGATCCACGAGCGGCTCGAGGGCGATGAGCATCCGGGGAAGGTTCGTGCGCCCGTGTCCTTCGCCAACGTCGTCGGACAGCTGGTCCTGTTGGACCTGGTGTTCTCGCTCGACTCGGTCATTACCGCGGTGGGGATGGCGCGCCAGCTCGGCGTGATGATCGCTGCCGTTGTGATCGCCGTGGGCGTGATGATGCTCTCGGCGTCCGCCATCAGCGACTTCGTCCACCGTCACCCGACCATCAAGATGCTCGCGTTGAGTTTCCTGTTGCTGATCGGGGTCTCGCTCATCGCCGACGGCCTCGGCCAGCACCTCTCCAAGGGCTACATCTACTTCGCCATGGGCTTCTCGGTGTTCGTGGAAATGCTCAACCTGCGGATGCGGGCCCGGCGTGAACCGGTGCAGTTGCGGGAGGCGTTCAAGCCCGAGTAGCTGGTTCATTTGACACGGGAGGCGAAGTGGCCTAAGTTTAGGCGCTTTCGACCCTTACGAGAGGAGTGAGGTGCGGTCGCGCCAAGCCATTCTCTTCTTCTCGCCGGCTGGTCGTTCCGTACCTGACTTCGTGACCACTTGGGTCAACGGGAAGGGACTGCCCGTCGTCACGGTCCAACAGGGGGCGGCGGTCGCCGAGCGCGTGCTGCGCGCTTTGCCGACGCTGGTCATTGTGGACGCCGACAGCGCCGGGGCCGACGGCCTCGAGCTGTGCGCCCGCCTCAAGTCGGATCCCTACACGGCGATCGTGCCCTTCGCGGCGGTCACGCACCGGCACGCCACCGACGTGGTGCGGCAATGGTTTGCCGCCGGGGCCGACGAGGTCATCACCCCGTTGTTCGAGCCGGGAGAGCAGGTGGGACGGCTCGACGCGCTGGTGACCCGCGCCGAGCGCGACGTGGCCGTGAATCCGTCCACCCGCCTGCCGGGCACGACGGAGATCGAGCGCGAGATCAAGCGGCGGATGGAGCTGAACGAGCTGTTCGCGGTCTGCTACGCCGACCTGGATCACTTCAAGGAGTTCAACGATCGCTATAGCTACTACGATGGCGATCGGGTCATCTACCTGCTGTCGCGCATCCTGCACGACGTCGTGAAGGGCATGCTGGGCGAGCGGGGCTTCGTCGGGCACATCGGCGGGGACGACTTCATCTGCGTCATCCCGATCGAGACCATCGGCGACGTGTGCGCGGAAGTGCTGGACGTGTTCGATACGCTGGTCCCGTATCAATACAACGAGCAGGACCGGCGGGCGGGGTACTACTTCGGGAAGGATCGGCGCGGCCAGTTGCACCGCGTGCCGCTGATGACGCTGTCGATCGGTGTCGTGACGAACCAGCACCGGCGGTTCGCACACCCCGCACAAGTGAGCGAGTTGGCGACGGAAATGAAGAGTTATGCGAAAACGCAAGCGGGGTCGGTGTTCGTCGTCGATCGCCGCCATGATCCGGAACCGGGCGAAGCCGGCAGAGGCGAGTAGAGCGAGCGCGTGAACGTTACCTGTCCGTCGTGTGAAACGGTGTACCGGGTGGACCCGGCCAAGGTCCCCGCAGGCGGCGTGCGCGCGCGCTGCAGCGTCTGCAGCAACATCTTTGCGGTGAGCGCCGACGGTGCCGCCGCTCCGTCGGCCCCCGCGCTCGTGCGCACTGCCCCGGCTCCGGCGCCGCCGCCAGCGCCGCCACGGCCGCCACCGCCGCCTGCGCCACCCGCTCCGGCGTTTGCCGCACCCGCCGCGCCACCGCGCGCGCCCGTGGCGCCGCCCGCCGCGCCGCCGTCGATCGCTCGACCTGCCGCGCCACCGGCGGCGCCGCCAGCGGGGCGGCCGCTCATGCCCGCAGCTCCCCCGGGGCGACCAGCCGCGCCCCCCGCGCCCGTGATGCCACCGGTCGCTCGACCGGCGGCCCCGTCAGCGCCGGCGCCGCCGCCCGTGGCTCCGGCGCCCGCCGTGCGTCCGGTGGTCCCGGCTCCCGCGCCGGCCGCGGCACCGGCGGCGGGAGCCAGCACGCCGGGCAAGCGACTCACGGGTCCGCTCCGCCCTGTGAACCCGTTCATGGTGCAGGACCCGAAACAGAAAGCGCGGCGGCTCGCGCGCGCCTTGATCTCCGACATGCTCGTGTACCACCCGGAGAAGCGGCAGCAGGGGATCCGTGACGGGACGCTGCCGCAGCTCTTCAAGGACGAAATCCAGAAGAGCTGGCTCGAGTACACGGAGCAGGTCGGCGCCGAGCTGGCGCAGAGCACGCCGTTCTGGACCGAAGCCCTGAACGAGATTCTCGGCGGCGGCCACAAGCTTTTCTAGGAGTGCAGATACCGTGGGTCTAAGAGAGCGCTTCACCGATTTCGACCGCCGCCTCACCCAGCTCAAGGGGTTTCTTTGACGTCGACGGGAAGGCGTCGCGTCTGGCGGAGCTCGAGCGCGCGATGGCGGACGGCGCGCTGTGGGCCGACTCCGAACGCGCCCGGCACACCGTCGCGGAAGTCAAATCCCTGAAGGGGTGGCTCGAGCCCTATCACGTCCTGCGCAAGCGGGTCGATGAAGGGAGCGAGCTCACCGAGCTGCTCGAAGCCGATTCCCACATCGATCTGGCCATGCAGCGCTCCCTCGAGACGGAGGCGGATGAGATCGCCGCCCGGCTCGAGGCCCTCGAGATGCAGAACATGCTGCAGGGCCCCGACGACGTGCGCGACGCGCTGCTGACGATTCATCCCGGCGCCGGGGGCACGGAGTCGCAGGACTGGGCCGAGATGCTGGTGCGGATGTACACCCGCTGGGCCGAGCGGCACGGGTTCACCGTTGAAATGCTCGACCTCCTGCCCGGCGAAGAAGCGGGGATCAAGTCGGCCGAAATCGAGATCCGCGGGCGATACGCGTACGGTCTGCTGCGGGCGGAGAAGGGCGTGCACCGCCTGGTGCGCATCTCTCCGTTCGATTCCCAGTCGCGTCGCCACACGTCGTTCGCGTCGGTGTTCGTCTATCCCGTGGTGGACGACGAAATCGAGATCGAGATCAAGGACGATGATTTGCGGATCGACGTGTTCCGCGCCTCGGGGAAGGGCGGGCAGCACGTCAACAAGACCTCGTCCGCGGTGCGCATCACGCACATCCCGAGCGGGATCGTGGTCGCCTGCCAGCAGGAGCGCAGCCAGGGCAAGAACAAGGCAACGGCGATGAAGATGTTGAAATCGCGCCTCTACGAGCGCGCCGTCGCCGAGCGGGAGGCGAAGAAGGCCGAGGTGGACAAGCAGAAACTCGACAACTCCTGGGGGAATCAGATCCGCTCCTACGTGTTCCAGCCCTACACGATGGTGAACGACCACCGCACCGAGATGAAGGTGACCGATGTCCACAAGGTGATGGACGGCGACCTCGATCCCTTCATTGAGGAATTCCTGCGCCGCTTCGGGCATAAGGCCGCATGACCGGCTTCGTCGAAGCCGCCCGGCGTGAGAAGCTTCAGGACCTGGTGAAGCGCGGCGTCGCGCCGTTCGCCTACCGGTTCGACCGCTCGGGCACGGCGCCCGAGGCCATCGCGGCCTACAAGAGCGACGACGACGCCACGGTGCACCGGCTGGCGGGGCGGATCGTGGCGCTGCGCCCCCACGGCAAGACCACCTTTGCGCACCTCGCCGACCAGTTCGGGAAGATCCAGGTCTACTTCAAGGGCGACGATCTCGGCGCGGCGTACGAGGTCCTCTCGCTTCTCGATCTCGGTGATTTCATCGGCGTCGAGGGTCCCCTGTTCAAGACGCGGACCGGCGAGATCACGGTGCGCGCCGCGAAGTTGACGCTGCTGACCAAGGCGCTGCGTCCGCTTCCCCTCGGGAAGGAGGACGCGAGCGGGGTCCGTCACGGGGAGCTGTCCGATCCGGAAGTGCGCTATCGCCAGCGCTACGCCGACCTCGCCGTCCACGCCGAGGTGCGGGAGGTGTTCCGCCTCCGCGGGCGCGTCGTCACCACGATGCGGGCCTTCTTCGACGCGCGGGGGTACCTCGAAGTGGAGACCCCGGTGCTGCAGCCCCTGTACGGGGGAGCCGCGGCCCGGCCGTTCACCACGCAGCACGAGGCGCTCGACACGACGCTCTATCTGCGGATCGCCGACGAGCTGTACCTGAAGCGGTGCATCGTAGGCGGCTTCGAGAAGGTGTACGAGATCGGCCACGACTTCCGGAACGAAGGGTTGTCGCGCTTCCACAACCCCGAATTCACGATGGCCGAGTGGTATCAGGCGTATGCCGACTACCACGACATGCTGGAGCTCACCGAGGAGCTGGTAGCAACGGTGGTGCAGGATCTGTTCGGCACAACGACGTTGGAGCGGCACGGCGCGACGTACTCGTTCGCCCGGCCCTTCGCGCGCGCGGACTTCTACGGCCTGATCAAGCAATACGCCGGGGTCGATCTGACCCGCGCCGGGGACGCCGATCTGCGCGCGGCGTTGCAGAAGCGCAACGTCGCCGACGCCGACACGCTGTCGGGGGCGAAGCTCATCGACGAGGTGTTCAAGGTGTACGTGGAGCCGACGCTGCTGCAGCCGACCTTCGTCCTCGACTATCCCGTCGCGCTGTCGCCGCTCGCCAAGCTGAAGCGGGACGATCCGGCGCGCGTCGAGCGCTGGGAACTGTTCGTCCAGGGCCGCGAGCTGGCGAATGCGTTCAGCGAGCTGAACGACCCTGAGGAGCAGCGGCGGCGTTTCGAGCAGCAGGCCGGGTTCCGCGCCAAGGGTGACGCCGAGGCGCATCAGCTCGACGAGGATTATTTGCGCGCGCTCGAGTACGGGATGCCGCCGACGGGCGGCGTGGGCCTGGGCGTCGACCGCTTCGTGATGCTCCTCGCGGACCAGCCGAACATCCGCGACGTGATCCTCTTTCCCATGCTGCGGCCGGAATGATCTCGCGCCTCGAGCTGCAGATCGCGCTGCGCTACCTGAAGAGCCGCCGCGCGTCGCGACTGCTCTCGCTCATCACCGTGATCGCGGTCGGTGGCATCACCGTCGGCGTGATGGCGCTCGTCGTCGTGCTTGGCGTGATGAACGGTCTGCAGAACGATCTGCGCGAGAAGATCCTCGTCGTGAACCCGCACCTGCGGGTGCTTACATACGGAGAGGGTCTGCGGCTCGACGGCTGGCGACGGGTGCGAGACTCGGTACGCGGCGCGCCGGGCGTGGAAGCCGTGGCGCCGTTCGTCCTCTCGCAGGGCATCATCTCCGCTGGCCACGACTACGCCGAAGGTGTGGCGGTGATCGGCGTCGAGTCGGATACTGGGACACGGGCGGTCACGAGCCTGCCACGGCACTTCACCAAGGGCGATCTCAGTTTTCGCACGACGCAGCCCGGCGTGGACGGGGGCATCGCGATCGGTGTCCGTTTGGCCAGCAAGCTGACCGTCTATCCCGGCAGCATCGTCACGATCGTCGCGCCGGCCGGCTCGAAGTACAACAGCAGCCTCGGCGCCTTCATTCCCAAGGTGCGTCGCTACGAGGTGACGGGTCTGTTCGAGACCGGCATGTACGACTACGACAACAGCTACGTTGTGATGGGGCGCGAGACGGCGCAAGCCTTCGCCGGCCTCGACAGCGCCGTGACGGGGCTCGAGGTGCGTCTCGCCGATCCGCAGCACGCCGACAAGTTCGGAACCGCGCTCGAGACCCGGCTCGGCTATCCCTACCGCGCCCTCGACTGGCAATCGCAGAACCGCTCGCTGTTCTCGGCGCTCAAGCTCGAGAAGCTGGCGATGGGGTTCGTGGTGTTCCTGATCTGCGTCGTCGCCGCGTTCAACATCGTCGGGACGCTCACGATGGTGGTGCGCGACAAGACGCGCGACATCGGCATCCTGCTCGCCATGGGTATGCGGCCCGCGTCGATCCGCTGGATCTTCTTGGCGCAGGGCGTCTTCATCGGGCTCGTCGGCACGGCGCTCGGCGCCGTGTTCGGACTGCTGCTCGGCGCCAGTGTGAACAATGGGCAGCTCATTCCGATCGACCCGTCGATCTACTTTATCGACCATCTCCCGGTGCACACCGAGCCGATCGATGCCTTGTTCGTCATCGGGGCCAGCATCCTGATCGCGACGCTGGCGCCGCTCTACCCCAGCATCCAGGCCGCCCGGCTCGAGCCGGTGCGCGCCATCCGCTACGAATGAACGCGCTGCTCGAGGCTCGCACGATCCGTAAGGTCTACGCGGGCGGCGACGGGCAGCCCCTCGAGGTGCTGCGCGGCGTCGACTTCGCAGTACGGCGCGGCGAGTTCGTCGCCATCGTCGGCGCGTCCGGGGCGGGGAAGAGCACGCTGCTGCACCTGCTCGGCGCCCTCGACGCGCCAAGCGCCGGCGATATCTGGCTCGAGGGGTCGCGCTACGCTGACCTCGATGCCCGGGCCACGGCCGAGCTCCGCAATCGGAAAGTCGGGTTCGTGTTCCAGTTCCATCACCTGCTGCGCGAGTTCTCGGCGCTCGAGAACGTGATGATGCCCCTCCTGATCGGCGGCATGGCCCCGCGGCAGGCGCAGTCGCGTGCCGAAGAGGTGTTGTCCGAGGTGGGGCTCGCCGGGCGCATGACCCATCGGCCCGCCGAGCTGTCCGGTGGAGAACAGCAGCGCTGCGCCGTCGCGCGGGCGCTGGTGCACGACCCCAGCGTGGTCCTGGCCGACGAGCCTTCGGGCAACCTCGATCACGCCAATAGTGAGCGGCTGCATGAGTTATTCTTCCGGCTGGCGCGTGAGTATGAAACGGCGGTCGTCGTGGTCACCCACAACCGCCAGCTCGCGGGACGGGCCGACCGCATCCTCTGGCTCGAAGACGGCCGCTTGACGACCGTGACATCGGTGGACGCGATACCCTGATGCTGTGCGATAACTGCAAAGAACGCGACGCGGTCATCAATCTGACCCAGGTGGAGCATGATTCGAAGGTGACGCTCCACCTGTGCGAGCAGTGTGCCCAGCAGAAGGGCGTGGAAACGGGCGGGACCGTCCTCAAGTCGCCGCTGGGCGGCTTCCTGACGGCCCTGGGGAAGGGCGGCAGCGGGGCAACCCTCCTCCCGTCGCCGACCGACGGCCTCCGCTGCAGCGCCTGCGGCGCGACGCTGCGCGACTTCCGCGACTCGGGACGGTTGGGGTGCGACCAGTGCTACGTCACGTTCGACTTCCACCTGCGCGACCTGCTGCGCCGGTTGCACGGCTCGAGCCAGCACGCGGGTGAGCGCTACGAGCTCCCGGGCGCGGACGACGCCGATCCCAAGAGCCGCCTCCTCGAGCTGCGCGCGCAGCTGCGGCGCGCCGTCGAGAGCGAAAACTTCGAGCTCGCCGCCGAGCTGCGCGACCGCCTGCGGGTGATGGAATGATCGATCTCTCGCTGCTTCCGGATGAGGGGATGAGCTGGCTGGATGCCTCGGGGCCGAAGTCCACCATCGTGCTGTCCACCCGGATCCGCCTGGCCCGGAATGTCCGGGGCATCGCGTTCAGCCAGCGCGCCAAGGACGGCGACCGGACGGCGGTGCTGGAGCGGGTGTCGGAGGCCGTGGGGGCATCCGGGCGGATGGCCGGCGCCGTGACTTTCCGTCTCGACCAGCTCGACCGGCCCGATCGCCAGCTCCTGCACGAACGGCACCTGGTCAGTAAGGAATTGGCGGGCCTGGACCGGGAATCCCGGCCGCGCCCCGGGGCCGCTTTGCTGGTGCAGGGGCCCGTCGGCGTGATGGTGAATGAAGAGGACCACCTCCGGCTGCACGGGATGCGCTCCGGGTTCGACCTGGAAGACGCCTATGCGGCTGTGGAAGCGGTAGATGCGGACCTCGGCCGGCTGCTGCCTTTCGCGTTTCACCCCGAGTTTGGCTATCTTACGTCGTGCCCAACGAATGCGGGCACGGGGCTCCGGGCCAGCGTCCTGATCCATCTTCCGGGGCTCGTTTTGACTAAGGAAATCAATAAGGTCCTGCAGGGTCTGTCGCAGGTGGGGCTCACCTTTCGGGGCTTGTACGGGGAGGGCAGCGAAGTCGTCGGTAACTTCTTCCAGCTGTCGAATCAGACGACGCTGGGAAAGTCCGAGGACGAGCTGGTCGATCACCTCGGCAAGATCGTGCGTCAGGTGATCGAATACGAAGAGCAGGCGCGTGAGGTGCTGCTGAAGACCGCGCCCGAAGAAGTCGAAGACAAGACCTGGCGCGCCTACGGGTTACTGAAGCATGCGCGCCGGCTGACCTTCGAAGAGACGATGAACCTGTTGAGCGGGGTGCGGCTCGGCATGGGACTGAATCTGCTACCCGGCCCGAGTGTATATACGCTCAACAAGTTGCTGATCTATACCCAACCAGCGCACCTGGCGGCGATGGACGGCCGGTCGACCGGCGACCGGGAGCTGCCGACGGTGCGCGCGGCGTATGTGCGGCGCTTGCTCGAGGCGGAAGCCAGCTGAAGACGGAGCATCGATGAACGGCTACAACTTCACGGATCGCGTTCGGAAGGTCCTGCAGATGGCGCGGGAAGAAGCCGCGCGTCTGCACCACGAATACGTCGGCACCGAGCACATCCTGCTCGGGCTGATCCGCGAGGGCGAGGGCGTCGCCGCGGCGGTGCTGACCAACCTGAACGTCGACCTCGAAGAGATTCAACAGAAGATCGAGGAGACGGTCAAGAAGGGCAAAGCGGCGGCCGCCGCCGGACCCGACCTGCCATACACGTCGCGCGCCAAGAAGGTGCTGGAGCTCGCCATGAGCGAGGCGCGCGAGCTGAACCATTCCTACGTCGGGACCGAGCACCTGCTGCTCGGCCTGCTGCGTGAGGAGAAGGGGATCGCGGCGCAGGTCCTGACGGACGCGGGCGTGAACCTCGAGCAGGCGCGGGCGGAAACGCTGCGGCTGCTCGGCAGCGAGATGCCGTCGACTCCGGCGGGTGGCGGCACCGGCGCGCAGCCCACGCCTCCCAAGAGCGAGAAGAAGTCCAAGACTCCCGCGCTCGACCACTTCTGCCGCGACCTGACGCAGCTCGCGGCCGAGGGCGCCCTCGATCCGACGATCGGGCGCCAGAAGGAAATCGAGCGGGTGATGGAGATCCTGTCGCGCCGCAAGAAGAACAATCCGGTGCTGATCGGCGAGCCGGGCGTGGGCAAGACGGCGATCGTCGAAGGACTGGCGCAGCTCATCGCGAGCGGCCAGTGCCCCGAGGCGCTCAAGGATCACCGCGTCCTGTCGCTCGACATGGCAGCGGTCATCGCGGGCACGAAGTACCGCGGCCAGTTCGAGGAGCGGCTCAAGGCGGTCATCAACGAGATCGCGCAGAACCGGCAGATCATTCTCTTCATCGACGAGCTGCACACGCTGGTGGGGGCGGGCGCCGCGGAAGGCGCCGTGGACGCCTCCAACATGCTGAAGCCCGCGCTGGCGCGCGGCGAACTGCAGTGCGTGGGCGCATCGACGTTGAACGAGTATCGCAAATACATCGAGAAGGACGGGGCGCTCGAGCGGCGCTTCCAGACGGTGATCGTCGATCCGCCCACGGTGGACGAGACGATCGAAATCCTGAAGGGACTGCGCAAGCGCTACGAAGATCACCACCGCGTGATCATTCCCGACGAGACGCTCGCCGAGGCGGCCAAGCTGTCGGAGCGCTACATCACCGACCGCTTCCTGCCGGACAAGGCGATCGACGTGATCGACGAGGCGGGGGCGCGGGCGCGCCTCGCCGCCCAGGTGCCGCCGCCCGAAGTCGCCGAGCTGAAGGACAAGCTCGAGGCCATCAACGGGGAGAAAGAAGCCGCGGTCCGCGACCAGAACTTCGAGAAGGCGGCCTCGCTGCGTGACGCGGAGCGGGAGCTGCAGACGGAGATCCGCCGCAAGCAGGAAGAGTGGGAGCGGGAGCGCCAGACGCGCCGGCCGACGATCAACGAAGAAGGCGTCGCCTTCATCGTGTCGCGCTGGACGGGGATTCCGGTCACGCGGCTGCAGGAGGCCGAAACCGCACGGCTGCTGCGCATGGAGGAAGAGCTCCACGAGAGCGTGGTCGGTCAGAACGAAGCGATCGAGGTGATCTCGCGCGCCATCCGCCGCAGCCGGGCGGGGCTCAAGGATCCCAAGCGTCCGATCGGCTCCTTCATCTTCAGTGGTCCGACGGGTGTCGGCAAAACAGAATTGGCGCGGGCGCTGGCGCGCTTCCTGTTCGCCGACCCGAGCGCGTTGATTCGCGTCGACATGTCGGAATACATGGAGAAGTTCTCGGTGAGCCGGCTGATCGGCGCGCCTCCGGGCTACGTCGGCTACGAGGATTCGGGGACGCTCACGAAGGCCGTGCGGCGGAAACCGTACTCGGTGGTCCTGCTCGACGAGATCGAGAAGGCGCATCCCGACGTGTTCAACATCCTGCTGCAGGTGCTCGACGAGGGCCACCTGACCGACAATTACGGGCGGATGATCGACTTCAAGAACACCGTCGTGATCATGACCTCGAACGTGGGCGCCCGCGACATGGTCAAGGGCAAGGGGATGGGCTTCGCCCAGCCGGAGGCCAAGACCGAGTTCCAGAAGATGGCCGAGAAGGTGAAGGAAGAGGTCAACAAGGTCTTCAACCCCGAGTTCTTGAACCGGCTCGACGACGTGATCGTCTTCCATCCGCTGACGCGCGCGCACATCGCCCAGATCGTGGCGATCCTGGCGCGCGACGTGCAAAAGCGGCTGGGCGAGGAGGAGCTGTCGCTGCGGCTCACCAGCGCGGCGAGCGACTTCCTTGTGGAGCACGGCTACGACGAGCACTACGGCGCGCGGCCGCTGAAGCGCGCCATTCAGAAGTACGTCGAGGATCCGCTCTCGGAGAAGATCCTGGTCGGCGACTTCGCGCGCGGCGACGAGATCGAGGTGGACGTCGCGCCCGACAAGGAGCGCCTGGCGTTCCGGGCACTCTCCGGCTTGAAGGCGTGACGCGCCGCTTTGCCCCCCTCTACGTCCTGAGTCTCGCCGTGCTCGCCCCGCGCCCGTGCGGCGCGCAGGGCGAGCGTGTGCCGGTCATCACTCCCGACTCGATCGCCGTGCAGGGCGCGCGGCGCAACACGACCCTCACCGTCCTGCAGATGAGCGGCCTGCTCCCCGGCCGGGCCGTCACCTACAAGGATGTGCAGCGGGCGGTCCTGGCCTTGTACGGCACGGGCCAGTACGACGACGTCCAGATCGAGCAGGCCGAGGCCGGCGGCAAGAACCTGCTCGTGATCCATCTGCGCGAGCGTCCCGTGCTCGTGAAGTGGGCGGTGCGGGGCGTGCAGCGCCTGGGGGAGCGGGCCGTACGCGACAAGGTGCAGCTCACCGAGGGGCGCCCCATCGATCCGGCCGCGGTGGAGCGCTCGCGCGCCCGCATCGATTCCCTGTACCGCGCCCAGGGGTTCTACCTGTCGCACACGCGCGCGCTGCACGTCTACGAGGACGACTCCACGAAGGTCCGGGTCGTCTACGACGTCGACGAAGGGCGCCGCGTCGCGATCGCGCGGATCCAGATCGACGGCAACAGCCACTTCACCGACACACAGATCCTGAAGAACATGAAGACCCGGCCCGAGGGCTTCTGGTGGTTCCGCTCGGGCGAATACGACGACGAGAAGCTCGCCGCCGACATGCGCGAGCGGCTGCCGGAGTTCTACGGCGCGCAGGGCTACGTCGACTTCCAGGTCCTCGGTGACACGCTGATCGTCGACGAGACCAGCGGCAAGGCGACCCTGGTGCTGCGGCTCAGCGAGGGCGACCCGTACAAGGTGGGGACGTTTGAGATCGTGGGCAGCCGCCGCTTCTCCAGCGAGGAGCTGCAGCCCTTCTATCCGTTCGGGCAGGCTGAGCGGACGGGCCTGTTCGGGATCGGCGGGAAGCACACCAACATCTATTTCGATCAGAAGAAGTGGGACGACGCGACCCGCAAGCTGCAGTCGCTGTACTACAACAACGGCTACATCTACGTCCAGGTCCGCCCGGACGTGCTGCGCCGCATCGGGCCCGACGGTAAGCCCGTCGTGGATCTGCGGTGGGTGATCACCGAGGGGCAGCCGGCCATCGTGAACCGCGTGGAGATCCGCGGGAACGACGTGACCCACGAGCGCGTCATCCGCGAGGCGATCGTCATCATCCCCGGTGACGTCTTCCGGCAGGATGCCTTGCTCGCGTCCTACCAGCGCATCTCGAACCTCGGCTTCTTCAACCAGCCGCTGCCGTTCCCCGATACACGCCCCGCCAACGAGCAGGGCGACATCGACGTGATCTTCCGCGTCACCGAGAAGCGCACCGGCAACGTGAACTTCGGCGCCTCGGTGGGCCAGGGGACCGGCGTCGGGGGATTCCTGGGGCTCGACGAGCCGAACCTCTTCGGGCAGGGGAAGCGCGGCCGGTTCCAGTGGCAGTTCGGCAAGAACATCAACGACTTCGACGTGTCGTTCACCGACCCCGCGATTCGGGAGTCGCGCATTTCCGGGACGGTCAGCGTGCACAACACGCGCGTGCGCTATACGATCGCCAACCTCGGCCGCTTGCGGCGCGAGGGCGCGGGCCTGCAGTTCGGGTTCCCGGTCTTCGGCGACAACTACTCGCGTCTGTTCCTGTCGTACAATATCGACCAACAGACGTTTACGGGATCGGCGGCGAACCAGGCCTTCTCGAGCGTCTACAGCTGCAATGCCTGCGTGCGGTCGACGCTCGGCGCCTCGCTGATGCGCGACACGCGCGTGGACATGCCCTTCGCCACCGGCGGCACGATGGTGCAGCTCGGGCTCTCGACCAGCGGCGGGCCGCTGGGCGGTAAGGGCAACTTCCAGCGCATCGATCTCGAGGGCCGCTTCTACGCCCCCCTCGGCCAGCCGAGCGCGACCTCGCAGGTCAAGTTCGTCCTCGGTCTGTCGACGCGGTCGGGCTTCGTGTTCGGCAGCTCGCCGTTCTTCGATCAGCTGTTCACGTTAGGCGGCACGCAGTTCTTCATTCCCCTGCGCGGCTACGACGAGGCGTCCATCACGCCGTTCGGGTACGACCCCAACGCCAGCGGGCAGGGCGCCAGTCCGAATGCGTTCGGGAAGGCCTTCTTCACCATGACCGGTGAGTTGGGCGTCCGCGTCTCTCAGATGCTCTACATCTCGACGTTCCTCGACGCCGGCAACGTGTGGCGCCGGCCCGCTGAGTTCAACCCGACGCGGCTCTTCCGCGGCGCGGGTGTGGGCGTGGCCATTGTGTCGCCGCTCGGTCCCATCGGCCTCGACTATGCCTACGGCTTCGACCGGACAGACGTCTTTGGCCGGCCGAAACCAGGCTGGAAATTGCATTTCAAGCTCGGCAACTTCTTCTAACCTCAGATCCACGTTCTCGACGGGAGTTCTCGCGTTATGTCGCGTTTCGTTCTCGTGTGTCTCGCCGCCTTGGCCGCGGCGCCCTCCGCGGCGTTGGCGCAGGGGCCGTCGCCCGCGCCGGCCGGGCCGGCCAAGATCGCTTTCATCAATTCGCGGGAAATCCTCCAGAAGACGCCCGGATACGCCGCCGCGGAATCCACGTACCTGAAGGAAGTCGACGCGTTCCGGACCGAGCTCCAGAAGCTGCAGACCGCCCTCGATTCCGCGGCCCAGGCGTTCGACCAGCAGTCGATCGCGCTGTCGCCGGCCGCGCGTCAGACCAAGCAGCGCGAGCTGCAGGGCATGCAGCAGCGCCTCGAGCAACGCAACAACGAGCTGCAGGACCGGGCGCGCCAGCGCGAGCAGGACTTGCTCAAGCCGATCCAGGACCGGGTCAACAGCATCATTCAGGGGATCCGCGCCGAGTTGAATTACTCGCTGATCCTCGACGCGGATGCGCCCGGAGGTCTCATCGTGGCGGTCGATCCGGCGTTCAACATCACGGCGAAGGTGCTACAACGCCTCCAGCCGGCGCGTTAGCCGCGCCGCTCCGGTGAATTCGGCGGGTACGCGGCCGATTCCCGCGAGCGAGATCGCGGCGCTCACGGGCGGCCGGCTCGTCGGCCCGGGGGCGGTAACGGTCGCCGGGATCGCCCCGCTCGAGCGGGCCGGTCCCGGCGACCTGTCGTTTCTTGCCTCGTCTCGCTATCTCCCGTACTTTCAACGCACTAGCGCGTCGGTGGTGCTGGTCAAAGAAGATTTCGCCGGCGCCGAGGGTGGGCCGGCGACGCGCGTCGTCGTCCCGGATCCGCACGCGGCGTTGCTCGTCGTAATCCCGGTGTTGTATCCCCAGGCCGTCTGGGAGCCGGGTGTGCATCCGACCGCGGTCGTGGGACGCGGAGCCGTGTGGCAGGAGCCCGTCGAGATCGGACCCCACGCCGTCGTCGGAGCCGGCGTCCAGCTCGGCAAGGGCGTCCGCATCGGCGCCGGCTGCGTCCTGGGGGACGGCGTGGCGATCGGGGACGAGACGTGGCTCTACCCGGGCGTGACCTGCTACGCGGGAACGGCCCTGGGCAAGCGGGTCATCGTCCATGCGGGTGCGGTGCTGGGAAGCGACGGGTTCGGCTACGTCCCCGGTAAGGAGGGCGAGGCGCACCGCAAGATTCCTCACGTGGGCCGCTGCCTGATCGGGGACGACGTCGAGATCGGCGCGAACACCTGCATCGACCGCGGCAGCGTCGACGACACCGTGGTCGGGACGGGGACCAAGATCGACAACCTGGTCCACATCGCGCACAACGTCCGCATCGGCGCCCGCTGTCTGATCATGGCCGAAGCCGGACTCGCGGGCAGCGTGCAGGTGGAGGACGAGGCGATTATCGCCGGGCAGTCCGGGATCGGAGACCACATCACGATCGGGCGGGGGGCGCGGCTGCTGGTGCAATCGGGAGTCATCGCGGACATCGCGCCGGGCACCACCGTCTCGGGCTATCCCGCGCGCCCGCACCGCGAGTTCCTGCGGGCGCAGGCGGCGTTGTACCGGCTCATGGCGATCGTGGACGAACTCGAGCGTCTGGTGGAAGCCAAACATGGCACCGATCGCTAGACGCTCGATTTCTCAGCAGACCGGCGTGCGGGGCACCGGCCTGCATACGGGTGCGGCCACGGAGGCGACCTTTCTGCCGGCCGCGGCGGGTCGCGGGATCGTATTCCGGCGCATCGACCTGGCCGGCAAGCCCGAGGTGCCCGCGCGCCTGACCGAGGTCGAGGCCGTCGAACGGCGCACGGCGATCGGGCACGGCGAAGCGACGATCCACACGGTCGAGCACCTCCTCGCCGCCGTGGCCGCGCATGAAATCGACGACCTCACCATCGAGCTGAGCGGCCCGGAGCCGCCGATTCTCGACGGCAGTGTGTTACCGTATTTCGAGGCCCTCGCCAAGGCCGTGCCCACCGAGGTGGGGGGCGAGCCGGCGGTGTTGAGCGTGCAGGCGCCCTTCACGGTGAGCGAAGGCGATTCGGTCTACATCGTCGCCCCGGCCAAAGCCCTGCGCTTTACGGTCACGATCGAGTGGCCGCATCCGCTGATCGGCCGCCAGACGGGCAGCTACGATCTGACCGCGGCGGCCTTCGCCGCCGAGCTGGCGCCGGCGCGAACGTTCGGCTTTACGAGCGAGGTCGCGCAGCTGCAGGCCAAAGGTCTGATCAAGGGCGCCTCGGCCGACAACGCGATCGTGCTCGACGAGCGCGGTATCGCCAACGGCGGTGCGCTGCGCTGGCCCGATGAGTTCGTGCGTCACAAGGCAGCCGACATTCTGGGCGATCTGGCCCTGACGGGTGCGCGGGTCCGCGCCCACATCGTGGCCACGCGGCCCAGTCACGGCGGCAACGTCGCATTGGCCCGGGCGCTGGCCCGGGCGGGGAAGCGGACCGGAGGGGGCGAGCCCGTGATGGATATCAGCAAGATCATGAACTACTTGCCGCACCGTTATCCATTCCTCCTCGTGGACCGCATCCTCGAGGTCGAGGGGAACAAGCGGATTGTCGGCCTCAAGAACGTCACGATCAACGAGCCCTTCTTCCAGGGCCACTTTCCGGGTCACCCGATCATGCCGGGGGTGTTGATCATCGAGGCGATGGCGCAGGTCGGGGGCATGCTGCTGATGAGCCATTTCGAGGGACAGAACATCGACGACAAGGTCGTCTATTTCATGTCCCTCGATAACGTGAAGTTCCGCCGCCCCGTCGTTCCGGGGGACCAGATCCGCTTCGAGCTCGAGATGCTGCAGTTCCGTGGCAAGACGTGCAAGATGAAGGGCGTCGGCTACGTCGACGGGCAGGTCGTGGCCGAGGCGGAGATGATGGCGATGGTGACCGACAAATGATCCACCGGACGGCGCTGATCGACCCGACCGCGCAGCTCGCGGGCGATGTGTCGGTGGGGCCGTACGCGATCGTCGGCCCGCGCGTCACCGTGGGCGCGCGCTCGACGCTGGCGGCGCATGCCGTCATCGAGCGCAACACGCGCGTGGGCGAAGGCGTCAAGATCGGCTATGGGACGGTGATCGGTAACGATCCCCAGGATCTGAAGTACAAGGGCGACGAGACCTGGGTCGAGATCGGCGACGACACGATCATCCGCGAGTACTGCACGATCAACCGCGGGACCGCCGCGACGGGCAAGACGACGGTCGGCGAGCGCTGCTTCCTCATGACGTACGTCCACGTGGCGCACGACTGCGTGATCGGGAACGACGTCATCATCGCGAACTCCGTCCAGATGGCGGGGCACGTGACGGTGGACGATCGGGCCATCATCAGCGGCCTCACCCCGATCCACCAGTTCGTGCGCATCGGGACGTACTCGTTCGTGGGCGGCGCGTCGCGCGTGAACCAGGATGTCCCGCCCTACACCAAGGCCGTGGGCAATCCCGTCCACCTCTACGGGCTCAACTCCGTCGGCCTGCAGCGCGCCGGATTCTCGCCGGAGGTGAAGCTCGCGCTCAAGCGCGCCTACCGCCTCCTCTTCAACTCGGACCTCACGGTCAGCCAGGGAATCGCCCGCGCCCGCGCCGAGCTGCCGGCCGTCACCGAGGTCGAGACCTTCCTCAAGTTCATCGAGGTCTCGCAGCGCGGAGTGCTGGTGTGACCCGCGTCGGCGTGGTGGGAACGGGCGCGCTCGGCTTCCATCATGCGCGGCTCCTCAAGACGATCAAAGACGCGGAGCTGGTCGGGATCTACGATGTGAATCCGGCCCGCGCCGCCCACGTGGCCAAAGAGCTCGACACCGTCGCGCACGAGTCGCTCGAGGCCCTGCTCGACAAGGTCGAGGCGGCGACGGTCGTCGTCCCGACGACCGCGCACGTGGAGGTCGGGCTGGCCGTGCTGAACCGGGGACTCCCGGCGTTGATCGAAAAGCCGCTCGCCGACAGCCTGGCCGGCGCCGAGCAGCTGGTGCGCGCCGCCGAGGCAGGCGGCGTGGCGCTGCAGGTCGGCCACGTGGAGCGCTTCAACCGGGCGGTCCGCGCCGCCACACCCTACCTCGAAGAGCCGCGCTTCCTCCAGACCGAACGTCTGGCTCCGTTCACGCCGCGCGGGACCGACGTGGCCGTGATCCTCGACCTGATGATCCACGACCTCGATCTGGTGCTCGAGCTGATTCGCGCCGAAGTCACCGAAGTCCGGGCGACGGGCGTACCGGTGTTGACGCCCCACGTGGATATCGTCAACGCGCGCGTCGAGTTCGCCAACGGCGCGGTCGCGGTGATCACCGCGAGCCGGGTCTCGCGAGAGCGAACCCGCAAGCTGCGCATCTTCCAACCGACCGGCTACTTCTCGCTCGACCTGGCCCAGGGGAACGGGCACTTCTACCGGCTCAAACCGGGCTGGCAGGCCTTTGGGGCGACGCGGCTCGAGGATATCGTCGAGCACGTCGCCCTCGAAGCTCCCGAAGCGGAGCCGTTGAAGCTCGAGCTGGAGAGCTTTTTGCGCGCGGTGCGCGGCGAAGGCGACGTCGTCGTCACCGGTGCCGCGGGGCGCCAGGCCCTCGCGCTCGCCTATCGCGTCGCCGACGCCATTCAAGCGTCACCGCTCGCCGCCGCGCGGCTGTGAGCCGCGCGCCGCGCATTTACATCTCGGCGGGCGAACCGTCGGGGGACGCGCACGCCGCCGCCGTCGCGTCGGCCCTGCGACGCCGCCTGCCCGGCGTGTCGCTCGAGGCGTTCGGCGGCCCACAGCTGGAGCAAGCGGGCGCGACGGTCCTCGATCGGATGGAAGCGTTCTCGGTCGTCGGGTTCGTCGAGGCGCTTACCAAGATCCCCGCGCATTTTCGTCTGCTCGGACGCGTGCGGAAGGCCTTCCAGGCCAAGCGCTACGACCTCGTCATCCTCGTGGACTATCCCGGTTACCACCTGCGCGCCGCCGCGGCCGCCGCGCAGGCGGGGATCCCCGTGCTGTATTACATCGCACCGCAGATGTGGGCGTGGGGCGCCGGGCGCGTGCGCAAGCTGGCGAGCGTGAAGCGGCTCGCCGTGATCCTGCCGTTCGAGGAGGCCTTCTTTCAGGAGCGGGGGATCCCTACGACGTTCGTGGGCCATCCGCTCAAGGACCGTCCACCGCCGCCGGACCGCGCGGCGGCGCGCCGGGCGCTGAGACTCGATGCCGGCCGGCCGGTGCTTGGCCTATTCCCCGGCAGCCGCGCCCAGGAGGTTGCGCGCCACTGGGAGGTATTCCGCGCGGCCGCGGCCCGCATCGCAGCGGCGCGCTCCGATGCGCAAATCGTCGTCGCCGGCGCGCCGGGCGCGAGCTATCCCGAGCCCGGGGCGATCAAGGTGCACACCGGTGATCCGCTGCTCGTATTCGCCGCCGCGGATGCCGGCATCTGCAAGTCGGGTACGACGACGCTCGAGGCGGCCCTGGCGGACGTGCCGATGGTGATCACCTACCGCCTGCATCCGGTCTCGTCGTTCATCGCGTTCCGGATGCTGCAAGTGCCGTGGGTCGGGCTCGTGAATCTCGTCGCGGGCTACGCCGTCGCACCCGAGTTGCTCCAGCGGCGCGCCACGCCGGCGGCGTTGGCCGACGCCGTGCTCCCGCTCCTCGACCCGCGGCATCCGGACACCGTCCGCCAGCGTGAGGGGCTGGCCCTCGTGCGCGAGCGGCTCGGGGCGCCGGGGGCGGCGGACCGCGTGGCCGACATCGCGGCGGAGCTGCTGGCATGAAGCTGCGGTGGGCCGAGCCGATCGCCGCCGTGCTGGGCCCCTGGCTGGTGCGGGCCCTCGCGGCGACGTGGCGGATACGCGTCCGGGGGGCGGAGCACCTTCAGGGACTGCGGCAGGCGCACCGGCCCTTCGTGTTCGTGTTGTGGCACAGTCGCATCCTGCCGCTCCTCTATCACCACCGCAACGAGGACATCGTCCTGCTCATCAGCCGCCATCGGGACGGCGAGTACCTGGCGAACCTCGGCGAACGGTGGGGTTACCGTTCCGTGCGCGGGTCTACCAAGCGTGGGGGCGAGGTTGGTCTGTTGGGGATCGTGCGCGCGCTGCAGGGAGGTGCTGTCGTGGCGATCACGCCCGACGGACCCCGCGGGCCCGCCGAGCAAGTACAACCGGGCGCCGTGGCGGCGGCACAGCACGCCGGCGTGCCCCTGCTCCCGATCGGCGCTCGGCCGTCGTCAGCGTGGTGGCTGGGGTCGTGGGATCGGATGTGCATCCCCAAGCCCTTTGCGCGGGTCGAGATCGAGTACAGCACGCCCATCGAGGTGGGGCCCGGCAAGGACGGGATGCGCGGGGCGATGGATGCCGTGGGACGCGCCCTTCAGGAAGTGACGCACGCGGCATGAACACCCGGAGCCTGCGTCCCCGCATTGCGCACTGGTTGTGGTGGAGCCACCACGTCCTCGCGCGCGTGGCCCGCGTGCTGCTGCTGCCGCTCGCCGGACTGCATCGCACGGTGATGGTGGTACGGGCGACCGCCTACCGCCGTGGGTGGCTGAGGACTAGGACGCTGCCGCTGCCAACTGTGGCCGTCGGCAACCTTGCGGTGGGGGGAGCGGGGAAGACGCCTGTCGCGGCGTGGATCGCCTCGTACTTCGCGCACCTCGGCCGCCGGCCCGGGATCCTGCTGCGTGGCTATGGGGGCGACGAGCATCGCGTTCATGAGCGGCTCGTCCCCGGCGTGATCGTCGTGCCGAATCCCGACCGGGCGGCCGGCGCCGCGGCGGCGCACGCCGCGGGCGCTCAGGTCCTGGTGCTCGACGACGCGTACCAGCGGCTCGATGTGGCGCGCGATCTGAACATCGCGCTACTCAACACGGAGAACGCGCGCGCGGCGCCGTGGCCCCTGCCCGCCGGTCCGTGGCGTGAAGGATGGGGAGCGCTCGAGCGCGCGGATCTGATCGTCGTGACACGGCGCCGCGCACCCGCGTACGAGGCGAGGCGTCTCGCGCAGCAGCTCGCGGCGCGCTGGACGGCGACTCCCGTCGCGGTCGTGCACCTGGCGTTGCACGGCTTCGAGGGGATGCGCACGCGCCGCCAGGCCAAGGCCGCGGACCTCGCCGGCAAGCGCGTGATCGTGGCGGCGGGGATCGCCGATCCGGCGAGCCTGGCGGTGCAGGTGCGCGCGTCCGGGGCGATCGTGCAACTCTTGGCGTACCAAGACCATCACCCCTTCCCCCCGACCGACGTGGCGGACCTCGCGCAGGCCGCCCGAGGGGCCGATTATGTTGTAGTCACCGAAAAGGACGCGGTGAAGTTGCGCGACCGGTGGCCGACGGATGTGGACGAACCGCTAGTGGCCCTGTTACAGCTGCGCTGGGAAATGAACGGCGAGGAAGTCGAGCGCGCCCTGGAAGGAATCCTGACACGACCCCTATGAGCCAACCCGCCATCATCCGCCCGGACAAAGACACCTTCCTGGCCGAGGAGAATCCGTTCGAGTCCATGATGGAGCGCTTCGACCTCGCGGCGAAGCTGCTCAATCTGGACCCTGGCTTGTACAAGGTGCTGCGCAATCCCGAGAAGCAGATCATCGTCTCGGTACCGATCGTAAAGGACAACGGCGAGGTCGAGGTCTACACGGGGTACCGCGTGCTGTACAACACATCGCGCGGGCCGGGGAAGGGCGGCATCCGGTTCGACTTGAACGTCACGCTCGAGGAAGTGAAGGCCCTCGCGGCTTGGATGACGTGGAAGTGCGCGCTCGTGAACATCCCGTTCGGCGGGGCCAAAGGTGGCGTGGTGTGCGATCCTTCGGCGATGTCGATGCTCGAGCTCGAGAAAGTGACGCGGCGCTACACGTCCGGCATCATCGACACGCTGGGTCCCGACTCCGACGTGCCGGCGCCCGACGTGAACACGAATGAGCGCGTGATGGCGTGGATCATGGATACCTACTCCATGCACAAGCGCCACACGGTTACCTCGGTCGTCACCGGCAAGCCGGTCGAGATGGGTGGATCGCTCGGCCGCCGCGAGGCGACGGGACGGGGGTGCATGTTCGTCACGCGCGAGGCGCTCGCCAAGTTCGGGATGGCGCTGAAGGGCGCGCGCATCGCGGTGCAGGGCTTCGGCAACGTCGGATCGGTCGCGGCGGACCTGATGGCGAAGGAAGGGGCGACGATTGTCGCCGTGTCCGACAAGTCCACCGGGCTGCACAATCCCCAGGGCCTCGACGTGCCGGACCTCCTCAAGTGGGTGAAGGAGCACCGCCAGCTGGCGGGCTACCCCAAGGCCGAGACGATCGCGAAGGACCAGCTCCTCGTCGTGGACTGCGACGTCCTCGTCCCCGCCGCGACCGAGAATGTGATCACCAAGAAAAACGCCAAAGACATCAAGGCAAAGATCATCTGCGAAGGCGCGAACGGGCCGACCACCGCCAACGCCGACAAGATCCTCGAGGAGAAAGGGGTGTTCGTCATCCCCGACATCCTGGCGAACGCGGGCGGCGTGACCGTGAGCTACTTCGAGTGGGTGCAGGACCGCGGCGGCTACTTCTGGGACGAGGAGACCGTCAACCGGCGCCTCGAGACCATCATGGTGCGCTCCTTCGCCGAGGTGATGGCGATGGCGGACAAGCACAAGGTGAACGCCCGCATCGCGTCCTACATGCTCGCCGTCGACCGGGTCGCGGCGATGCACCGGCTGCGCGGGATGTATGCCTGATGCGCTACCGCGTCGTCGCGGTGGGCCGCGTGAAGGACGCGGCGCTCCGGACGGCTTGTGATGCGTATCTCGACCGGCTACGCCACTACACCAAGGTCGAGGAGCGGGAGGTGAAGGACGAGGCGCGGGTCCTCGGGGCGATTCCCGAGGACGCGCGCCTCGTTGCGTTGACGCGCCACGGCGAAGAATGCTCGTCGGCGCAGCTGGCCGAGTGGACCGAGCGGTGGGAGATGGACGGGCGCGATGTGGCATTCGCCATCGGGGGCGCCGACACGCTGCCCGACGACGTTCTGCGGAAGGCCGAACGGAAGTGGAGCCTGTCGCGCCTCACGCTGCCGCATGAGCTGGCGCGCGTCCTGCTATACGAACAGCTCTACCGGGCGTATACGATTCGCCGTGGAGAGCCATACCATCGCGGAACGTGAGCTGACGAGCCCCGACCGCCAGGCGCTGCTGGCCCTGGCCCGGCGCGCGATCGCGGCGGCCCTGGCCGGCGAGCCCGCGCCCGCGGTCCCCGCTGTGCCCGGCGCGCGGCTCAAGCGCGGCGCGTTCGTGACGCTCGAGGAGCGACGGGATGGGGCGCTGCGCGGCTGTATCGGCCGCGTGACCGGCGATCTGCCCCTTGGGGAGGTGGTGCGATCCGTGGCGGTGTCGGCGGCCATTGAGGATCCCCGCTTCCCGGCGGTCGAACCGACCGAGCTGCCGGAACTGCGGCTCGAGATCTCGGTGCTGGGCCCACCGGTGCCCTTCGACGCGGCGCGGCCCGACAGGGGGGGGCTCGTCATCGGGCGGGATGGCCTCTTGGTGCGCCGCGGCGGCGCCCTGGGCGTGCTGTTGCCCCAGGTGGCCACGGAGCACGGCCTGGACGCCACAGCGTTTCTCAGCGCCGCCTGCCGCAAGGCGGGCCTGGGGCCGCACGCGTGGCGGGAACCGGGCACCCAGGTCTCCACGTTTGAGGCGGACGTCTTCGGCGAATGACCGAGTGGTTCGAACAGTGGTTCGGAGAGGAATATCACGCCCTCTATCCTCATCGCGACGAGGAGGAGGCGCGGCGCGCGGTCGAGCTCGTGCAGCAGGTCGCCGCGTGGGAACCCGGGGCCTGGGTGCTCGATCTGGCGTGTGGCGCCGGCCGGCACGCCGCCGAGTTGGAGCGGCTGGGCGCGCGCGTGGTGGGATTCGATCTGTCGCCGTCGATGCTGCGGCGGGCACGGGTCGGCGTGCGCGGGCCCCTGGTGCGCGGCGACATGCGCGCGCTCCCGTTCCGGCCCGGAATCTTCGGATTGGCGGTGAACCTGTTCACGTCGTTCGGCTACTTCCGCGATGACGCGGAGCACCGGTTGGTGTTGCGGCAGGTGCTCGCGTCGCTCCGGCAGGGCGGGCGATTCGTCCTCGACTATCTGAATGCCGACCACGTGCGTCGCACGCTGCGACGTGACACCGAGGAAGTCGACGGGACACACACCGAGGTGCGCGTCCGGCGCCGCTTCAGCGAAGAGGGGAAATACGTGGTGAAGGAGATCGAGCTGGGCGCGGAAAACCGCAGCTTCCAGGAACGCGTGCGTCTCTTCAGTCCCGCTGAGCTGCGCACGTTGCTCGAGGAGGAGGGATTCCGCGTGGACGCGGTGTTCGGGGACTACGACGGCGGGCCGCTCGATAATCACGCGACGCGCACGATCCTCGTGGCGACGCGCCCCTCGTGATGACGCCGCGCATCGTCTCGACGCCGATCGCCGGCGCGGGAGTCCCCGCTAAGGTCACGCCGCGCCGCGTGAGCGCCGAGGTGCTGGCGGCCGTCATGCCCGGGCCGGGACGCGATCGGCTGGCGTCTGGTGAGGTGCTGGCGGTCACGACGGGCCAGCAGCCGGGCCTCTTCACCGGACCGCTGTATACGATCTACAAGGCGCTCTCTGCCGTGGCCCTGGCGCGATGTCTCGAACGCGAGGTCCACGTGCCCGTTGTCCCCGTGTTTTGGGTGGCGGGGGACGATCACGACTTTGCCGAGGCGAATCACGCGTCGGTCCTGAACGCCGCCGGGGACGTGGTGCGCATCGTCCTGCGCGAGCGCGCACCCGACGGGATGCTCTTACCGTTGTTTCGCGAGCCGTGCGGTCCCGAGATCGGCAAAGCGCTCGAACAGCTGCGCGCCGCCCTTCCCGAGACCGAGTTCACGGCCCAGACCCTCGCGTGGCTCGAGGCCTCATACCGGCCCGAGACCAACCTGGCCGACGCCGGCGCTGACGCGCTGAATCGCTTGCTCGGCCCTCGGGGTATCGCCGTGTTCCGGGCGCACGATCCCGCCGCGAAACGGGCCGCGGCCCCCTGGCTGCTCAAGGGATTGGACCTGACGCTTCCTGACGGCCTGTCGCCGGTCCTGGTGGAAGGCAGCGCCGGGCGCGACCGGCTGAGCGGCGGCGGCGAGTCTGCCATGACGCGTCGCAGCGGCGAGCGATTCACGCGCGCGGCGCTCGAGCGCATCGCCGCCGAGTCGCCCGAGCGGTTGTCGCCCAACGTGCTGCTGCGGCCCGTGATCGAGGCCGCCCTGTTTCCCACGGCGGCGTACGCCGCGGGACCTGCCGAGCTCGAGTACCTGGCGACGGCGGCCCCGCTGTACGCGCAGCTCGGCGTCACGCGGCAAACGCCCGTGCCGCGTTGGTCGGGGATTCTGCTCGAGGCGAAGGTGGAGAAGGTGCTCGAGCGCTACAAGCTGACTCCCGCTGATTTCGCCGGACCTCCGGGGGGAGGCGGGCTGGAGGCGCGCTTCGCCCGCGACGCCGTCCCGGCGGAAATCTCGGACAGTCTCGTGCGCCTGCGGGCGGATTTGGACCAGTATTACGGGCGCCTGGCGACGGCGATCGCGCGCATCGATCCGACGCTCGAGCGCAATGTCCAGTCGGCGCGCAACGCCGCGCTCGCCGGGACGCAGGAGGTCGAGAAGAAACTCGTGGCGAGCCTCAAGCGGGCCAATGAAACGCTGTCGGGACAGCTGGGGCGCGCCCGTGCCTCGCTGTTCCCCGAGGGGCAGCCACAGGAGCGGGTGCTCACCGCCGCCTCGTTCGTGGGGCGCTATGGCCCTGAATTGGTCGACGCCATCGAGGCAGAGGTGGCGCGGTGGGCGGGCCTTCCATAGAATCCGTCACCATATGTGGGTACTCGCGGTCATTCTCATCGTCGCTCTGATGATTCCGGTCGCGGCCATTCTCGTGGACTCGCCGCTGGGGCGTTCCGTGGCACGCCGCCTGGAGGGCGGAGCCGGATCCGGCGCGGGTCCCGCGCCCGAGCTCCGTGACCTGCAGCGCAAAGTCGAGGCGCTCGAGACGGAGATCGAAGACCTCACCCGCTCGCTCTCCGGAATGCGCGACGAGGTGCAGTTCATGCAGCGTCTGCTGGAAGATCCTCACCGGAAGAAACCCAACACCTAACCGTGGCCGCCGCTCGAGTGGCCGCGGGCATCTTCGTCACGCGCGTCCTGGGATACGTGCGCGAGCGGGTGTTCGCCTACTATTTCGGCAGCAGCGCCGCGGCCGACGCGTTTCGCGCCGCCCTCAAGATCCCCAACGCGATTCGCAACCTGCTCGGCGAGGGGACCCTCTCGGCGTCGTTCATCCCGGTGTATGCGGCGCTGAACGAACGGGAGGACAAGGAGGCCGCGCGCGCCCTCGCCGGGGCGGTGCTGGGGCTGCTGCTGCTGGCGTCAGGCGTGTTGGCGCTGCTCGGGATCGCCTTCGCGCCCGCGCTCACCGCGATCGTCGCCCAAGGCTTCGACGGTCCGCGCCGCGAGCTCACGACGGTCCTCGTGCGCATCCTCTTCCCGATGACCGGGTTGATGGTCGTCTCGGCGTGGTGCCTTGGGGTCCTGAATACCCACCGCCGCTTCTTCCTCCCCTACGCCGCGCCGGCGCTGTGGAACGTGGCGGGGATCATCGCGATGGTCGCCGCCGGTGCGTGGCTCGCGGGCCGGAACCTGCCGCTGCCGGACCAGCTCTACCGCCTCTCGCTCGCCCTGGCGTGGGGAACGGTCGCCGGGAGCATGCTCCAGATCGCCGTGCAGGTCCCCGCGTGCTGGCGCCTGCTCGGTGGGATCAGACTGCGCCTCTCCACCGCCGTCGAGGGCGTGCGACCGGTGATCATGGCCTGGGCGCCGCTCGTGATCGGGGCAGGGGTGGCGCAGCTGTCGGGGTTCATCGACACGTTCCTCGGCTCGTTCACCGGCACCGGCGGAGTGGCCAGCCTGGGGTACGCGCAGCTGATCCAGATCCTGCCGGTCAGTCTCTTCGGTGTGTCCGTGGCCGCCGTGGCGTTGCCCGACCTGGCGCGCGATGCTGCGAGCCCGGCGCCGAACGACCAGTTGCGGGGCCGGATCGGCGTCGGCTTCCGCCGCATTGCGTTTTTCGTCGTGCCGTCGGCCTTCGCGTTCGTGGCCCTGGGCCCGGCGATCGTCGGCGCCCTGTTCCAGACGGGGCGCTTCGATGCGGATGACACGCTGCTGGTCGGTGGCGTGCTCGCCGCGTACGGCGTGGGTCTCCTCGGACAGGCGACCGTGAAGCTGTTCGCGTCCGGGTTCTACGCGCTGCGGGATACCCGTACACCGGTCCGGATCGCGGTGCTTTCCCTCGGCGTCTCCGCGGTCTTGTCGTGGTTCTTGATGCGGCGCCTCGGCCCCGCGGGGATCGCCCTCGGGTCGTCGCTCGGTTCGACGCTCAACGTCGTGCTGCACCTGCGCGATCTCGACCGCCGCATCGGGACGGTCCTCGGCGCCACCGATTGGCGCTTCTTTGGCGTGGTCGTTTTTGCGGGGCTGGCGGGCGCCGCGCTCGCGATGGCGGGCGCCGGCCTCAGCGCCGGATGGCGCCCGATTCCGCATGGCCTTGCCGTGCTCGGTATCTTTGGGGTGACCTACGGAGCGCTGACGTTGGTGCTTCGCCACCCCGATGCGTTACGCTCATGGCAATCCCTGACCGGCTCGCGCGCCAACTAGCGGCACTCCCCGACCAGCCGGGCGTCTACCTCTGGAAGGACGCCGTGGGCGAGATCCTGTACGTGGGCAAGGCGAAGAGCCTTCGCTCCCGCGTGCCGAGCTATCTCTCCGACGTCGAGCCGGCCACGCCGGAGCGCGAAGCCCTCGCGCGCCAGATCGCGGATCTCGAGACCATCGTGGTGCCGAGCGAAGCGCAGGCGCTGCTGCTCGAGAACAATCTCATCAAGGAGCACCAGCCGCGATTCAACATCCGGCTGCGCGACGACAAGAGCTATCCGCAGATCGCGGTGACGCTCGGAGAGCCGTTCCCGCGCGTGCTCGTGGTGCGCCGCGTGACGCTGCCGGGCGCGCGCTACTTCGGCCCGTATACCGACGTGGCCACGCTGCGCCAGACGCTCCAGATCATCCGGCGCATCTTCACCGTGCGTTCGTGTCATTGGGACCTGCCCGGCGAAGCTCCCGATCGCCCGTGCCTCGACTATCACATCGACCGCTGCAGGGCGCCCTGCGTCGGGTACCAGAGCGTGGAGGAGTACCGCCGGATGGTGGAGGATGTCGTGCTCTTCCTGGAGGGCAAGACGCTCGACGTGCGCACCCGTCTGCGCGAGCGGATGCAGGGCGCGAGCAAGGCGACAGATTTCGAGCGCGCCGCTCAGCTGCGCGACGCCTTGAAGTGGCTCGACCAGCTCGAGCAGCCGCAAACTGTGGAAGTGGTCGGGGGCGGGGACGCCGATGCCATCGGGTTGGCGCGTGACGGGGACGACGCGTGCGGCGTGATCTTGCGGATCCGGGACGGGCGCCTGATCGCGCGAGAGCATCGGTTTCTGGAGAACGTGGAGCACGCGGCGGAGGACCAGGTGTTGAGCGCATTCCTCGTGGGTTACTACCTGCCGCTCGATCAACGGGCCGCCCGCGTGGTGCTCCCTTATGC
>Ga0193723_1000062_pt1 | contig 31990 bp, 33 predicted proteins | sample H2m2metaG_FD_143042 | JGI IMG/M metagenome (GOLD analysis project Ga0193723, IMG submission 143042) | Soil microbial communities from a riparian zone of the East river system, Colorado, United States - H2m2 | ecosystem: Environmental > Terrestrial > Soil > Riparian zone | place: USA: East River...
CGCCCTGCTCGCGCATCCCGGGATTGCGGGGATCTCGTTCGTGGGGTCGTCGCCGGTGGCGCACCACGTCTACCAGGAGGCGGCGAAACACGGCAAGCGCGTCCAGGCGTTGGGCGGCGCCAAAAACCACATCGTCGTGATGCCCGATGCCGATCTGGACCGCGCGGTCGCCACCGTGAGCGAGTCGGCGTTCGGCTGTGCCGGGCAACGCTGTCTCGCGGGGAGCGTCGTCGTGGCGACGGGCAAGTCGTATGAGTCCGTGCGGGATAAGCTCGTCGATTCGGCTAGACATTTGCAGGTCGGGTATGGCCTCGACGCCGGCGTGACGATGGGCCCCGTCGTGTCGGCCCGGCACAAGGAGCGCGTGCTGACCTATGTCGAAGCGGGCCGCAAGGACGGCGCGACGCTGCTGCTCGACGGCCGCGCCACCAAGGTCGACAAGTATCCCCGCGGCCATTTCGTGGGCCCGACCGTGTTCGACGGTGTCCGTCCCGACATGACGATCGGCCACGAAGAGATCTTCGGACCCGTGGCGTCCGTGACGCGCGCCGCCGATCTCGACGAAGCGATCGACCTGATCCAGCGCTCTCCCTTCGCCAACGCGACGTCGATCTTCACGACGAGCGGGCGCTCCGCGCGCGAGTTCCGCTATCGTGTGGGCGTGAGCATGATCGGCGTCAACATCGGCGTCGCCGCGCCGATGGCGTACTTCCCGTTCGGGGGGACCAAGGGGTCGTTCTTTGGGGACCTGAAGGCTCACGGACAGGATGCGGTCGAGTTCTATACCGACAAAAAAGTCGTGATCTCGAGGTGGTGATGCGCAACGTCATCGGCGGCCTGATCCAGATGTCCAACCCGATCAACGACGCCAACGCGCCGATCGAGAAGATCCGGGACGCGATGCTCGAGAAGCACCTCCCCTTCATCGAGGAAGCCGGGAAGAAGGGGGTCCAGCTCCTCTGTCTCCAGGAGATCTTCAACGGCCCCTATTTCTGTCCCAGCCAGGACGCGAAGTGGTATGACGCGGCGGAGCCGATCCCCGGACCGACGATCGAGCGGATGCAAAAGCTCGCGAAGAAGCACGAAATGGTGATCATCGTGCCGATCTACGAGCGCGAGATGGCGGGCGTGTACTACAACACCGCCGCGGTCATCGACGCGGACGGCAGCTACCTCGGTAAGTACCGCAAGAACCACATCCCTCACACCGCGGGGTTCTGGGAGAAGTACTTCTTCAAGCCCGGGAACCTCGGGTATCCCGTCTTCAAGACACGCTACGCCACGATCGGCGTGTACATCTGCTACGACCGGCACTTCCCCGAGGGCGCGCGCCTCCTCGGCCTGCACGGCGCCGAGATCGTGTTCAATCCGTCGGCGACGGTGAAGGGGTTGTCGCAGTATCTGTGGAAGCTCGAGCAGCCGGCGCACGCCGTCGCCAACGGCTACTTCATGGGCTGCATCAACCGCGTCGGCACGGAGGCCCCGTGGAACGTCGGGCAATTCTACGGCTCGAGCTATTTCGTGGATCCGCGGGGCAATTTCCTGGCGACCGCGAGTGAAGACAAAGACGAGCTGGTCGTCGCGGAGATGAATCTCGACATGATCGAGGAAGTGCGTCGGACGTGGCAGTTCTTTCGGGACCGCCGTCCCGAGACGTACGACGACATGGTGCGGCAGCTTCCCTGACCATGCTGGCGCTCTTCCGGTCCATCGTCTACTCGGCGCTGTTCATCAGTGCCGTGCTCGTCTTCATCCCGGAACAGATCCTCGTCGCCACCGGCATTACGCGACCGCCTGAGATCGGCCCATGGCATTCGGTCGGGCTCACCCTGGTAGTTTTGGGCGGCGCGCTCGCCATTTGGTGCATCCTCACATTCGCGCTCGTCGGCAAGGGCACGCCCGCGCCGTTCGACCCGCCGCGCAAACTGGTAGCCGCCGGACCATACCGCTGGGTACGGAATCCGATGTACATCGGCGCCGGCACCGCGCTGACGGGCGCGGCGCTGTTCTATCAGTCGGCGGCCCTCGTGGCGTTCGCGGCCGGATTCATCGTCGTGGCGCACATGTTCGTCGTGTTGTTCGAAGAGCCGACGCTGGAGCGCACCTTCGGTGCGCGGTACGCGGACTACCGCAACGCGGTGCCGCGATGGATGCCGACGTGGCGCTCCTGATCAGGGGCGGCCGGATCGTCACCGCGACCGACGACTACAGCGCCGACATCTACTGCGAAGGGGAAACGATCACGCGCATCGAGCGCGCGATCGACCCCCGGGGGGGGGGCGTGGCCCCGGGGACCGAGGTGATCGACGCGACCCGGAAGTACATCTTTCCCGGGTTCATCGACCCTCACGTTCACATCTACCTGCCCTTCATGGGGACCTTCGCCGCCGATGACTACGAATCCGCCAGCAAGGCAGCGCTGGCCGGCGGCACCACGACCCTCATCGAGATGATCTGCCCGGGGCCGCAGGACGAGCCGCTGGCGGCCTTCGAGTTGTGGAAGTCGAGGGCCGAGCGACTGGCCGCCGTGGACTACACCTTCCACATGTCCGTCGTGCGGTTCGAAGAGGCCGTGCAGGCGCAGTTCCGTGAGATCGTCGGCGCGGGCGTCGCGTCGTTCAAGGTTTTCCTCGCGTACAAGGGCGCTTTGAACCTCACCGACGCCGACCTGTTCGCGACCATGAAGCTCGCCAAAGACCTTGGCGTCGTCGTGACGGCGCACTGCGAAAACGCTGACGCGATCGATGCCCTGCAGCGCGCGCTGCTCCTGGCCGGCCACACGGGGGCCGAGTGGCACGGCCCCTCGCGGCCGCCTGCCGTCGAGGCCGACGGCGTCCACCATCTCTGCACCTTCGCGGAGCTGCTCGGCACGCACGTCTACGTCGTGCACACGTCGTGCGACGCGGCCGTGCGCGAGGCGCTCGCGGCTCGCTACCGCGGCGTGAACGTGTGGATCGAGTCGGTCATCCCGCACTTTGTCCTCGACGAGACGTACGCCGAGCGCCCCAAGTTCGAGGGCGCCAAGTATGTGATGTCGCCGCCGCTGCGGAGCGCCACGAATCAGGCCGTCCTGTGGAACGGCGTGAAGTCACGGGAGATCAGCACGATCGCGACCGATCACGCGCCGTTCCGCTTCAAGGACCAGAAGACGATGGGGAAGGACGCGTTCACCAAGATTCCCAATGGCATCCCGTCAGTGCAGGAGCGCGTCGACCTCGTGCACACGTACGGCGTCTGCGCCGGCCGGTTCGGCCTGCAGACGATGGTGGACGCGTGCTCGACCCAGGCGGCGCGACTCTTCGGCCTCTATCCCCGGAAGGGCGCGATTCAGGTGGGGAGCGACGCCGATCTCGTGGTCTACGATCCCGCGTTCCGCGGGACGTTCTCGCTCAAGGACAGCCACTCCAAGGTCGACTACAACGCCTACGAAGGGTGGGAGAAAAAAGGGCGCGCTTCGATGGTCACGGTGCGAGGCCAGGTGCAGGCGCGGGATGGGAAGTTCGTGGGAACAGTTGGACGCGGGCAGTTCCTGAAGCGGGAGCCGACGCACTTCTAGCCTCGAGGAGCCATGGATTCTCAGACCGTTCGCCAAAAGCACAAGGAATTCCTCTTCCCCTGCGTCGCCAACTACTACAATGAGCCGGTGGTCATCACCGAGGCGCACGGCGCCAACGTGAAGGATGCCGACGGCCGAGACTATCTCGACTTCTTCGGCGGCATCCTGACGCTCGGCATCGGGCACTCGCACCCCGACTTCGTGAAGCGCATTCAGGACCAGGTCGCCCGCCTCACCCACACGGCGTCAGTGTACCCCACGGAACTCCAAGTACGCGTCGCCGAGCGGTTGGCAGGGATCACGCCGGGCAAGCTCAAGAAGAGCTTCTTCACGACGAGCGGCACCGAGGCCGACGAAACGGCGATCATGCTCGCCAAGATCTACACCGGGCAGCAGGAGATCATCGCCCTGCGTCACGCCTACGCCGGGCGCAGCATGACGGCGATCTCGGTCACCGGCCAGAAGCCGTGGCGCGTGTTGCCGACGCAGGTCGCCGGGATCAAGCACGCGCTTTCCCCTTACTGCTATCGCTGTCCCCTCGGCCTCGAGTATCCGTCGTGCGGTGTGAAGTGCGCCCAGGACATCGAGGAGCTGATCATGACGGAGACGACCGGGCGGCCCGCCGCGTTCATCGCGGAGCCGATCCAGGGCGCCGGCGGTTTCATCACACCGCCCAAGGAATACTTCGGGATTGCCGTGGGGATCGTCCGCAAATACGGCGGGCTCTTCATCTGTGACGAAGTGCAGACGGGTTGGGGCCGCACCGGCGATCATTGGTGCGGCATCGAGCACTGGGACGTCGAGCCCGAGATCATGACGTTCGCCAAATCGGTCGCCAGTGGCTTCCCCGTGGGCGTGACGATCGCCAATCCTGAGGTCGCCGATGCCTGGACGGGCCTGTCGCTGTCCACGTTCGGTGGCAACCCGATTTCGATGGCCGCCGTGGACGTGACGATCGACGTGCTGGAGCGTGAGAACGCACCCAAGCGCGCCGCCGAGCGCGGCCGCCAGCTGCGGGACGCGCTCGAGGAGTTCAAGAAGCGCTTTCCGTTCATTGGGGATGTCCGGGGCATGGGCCTGATGCAAGGCCTCGAGCTGGTCGAAGACCGCAAGACCAAGGAACCGTCGCCCAAGAAGACGCTGGCGCTGATGGAGGCCGCCAAGAAACAGGGGTTGCTCATCGGCAAGGGCGGGCTTTACGGCAACGTCGTCCGCGTCGCGCCGTCGATGCTGATCACGAAGGCCGAGATCGACGATGGATGCAAACGGCTGGAGAAAGCGCTCGCGGAAGTGAAATGAGCGACGCCTCGCTCTCCAACGCCGACCTGCTTCCGGTCTCGCCCGAGCGGCGCACCTGGAATTGGTGGCACATCGCCTCCTTGTGGATCGGGATGGCGATCTGCATCCCCACGTACACGCTCGCCTCGGGCCTCGTCGATCAGGGTTGGACCTGGCAGGCGGCCGTGGGCGCCGTGATCCTCGGCAATCTCGTCGTGCTCGTCCCGATCGCGCTGAATTCGCACGCCGGCACGCGCTACGGGATTCCTTTCCCGGTGATGGCGCGCGCCTCGTTCGGCGTGCTCGGCGCCAACGTCCCCGCCCTGCTACGCGGCCTCGTCGCGTGTGGCTGGTTCGGGATTCAGACGTGGATCGGGGGCTGGGCGATCTACAAGCTGATCGAAGTGATGTGGCCCGGGATCGCTACGCTGCCGCAGCTGCTGCCGGCATTCGTCGGCCTCAACACGGGCGAGTTCTTCTGCTTCATGCTGTTTTGGGCGATGAACGTGTGGATCGTGCTGCGCGGCATGGACTCGATCAAGTTCCTGGAAACGTGGGGTTCACCCTTCCTGCTCGCCGTCGGCGTGGCCCTGTTCCTGTGGGCACTGGTACGCGCGGGGGGATTGGGACCGATGCTGGCGAACCCGGCCGTCGGGCCGTCCGGCCGTCCGCCCGTCGGCAGTGTCTTCGGCGCCGGGCTCACGTCCGCGGTGGCGTTCTGGGGCACGATGGCGCTGTCGATTCCCGACTTCTCGCGCTACGCCAGGAGCCAACGCGACCAGGTGATCGGACAGGCCGTGGGGCTCCCGGGGACGATGGCGCTGTTCGCGTTCATCGGCGCGGCCGTGACCAGCGCGACGGCCGTGATCTTCGGGGCACGGATCGCGGATCCCGTTGCGCTGCTGGCGCGCATCGGCGGGCCCGTGATGATCATGCTCTCGATGGCGGGACTCACGATCGCGACGCTGACGACGAACATCGCCGCCAACATCGTCGCGCCTGCCAACGGCTTCTCGAACGTCGCGCCCCACCGGATCTCGTTCAAGCAGGGCGCGATGATCACCGCGGTGATCGGGATCGTGATGATGCCGTGGCGGCTCTACAACGACGCGGCGGCGTACATCTTCACCTGGCTCATCGGCTACGGTGCGCTGCTCGGTCCCGTCGCCGGAATCATGATTGCCGACTACTTCGTCCTGCGGCGCGGCATCCTGGCAGTCGAGGATTTGTATCGGCGCGGTGGCGTCTACGAGTATTCACGGGGCGTGAACTGGATTGCGATCGCGGCGTTTGTCCTGGGTGTCGCGCCCAGCCTGCCCGGGTTCATCGGGGCGCTCGGCGGACACCCCGCGAGCGGGTTCTTCGGCGGCGTCTACAACTGGGCGTGGTTTGTAGGATTTACGGTGTCGGCGGCGCTCTACGTCACTGGAATGCGAATGAAAGGCGCGGACAAGCGTCGTGGGTGACCTCGCGCAGAACTTCGCCGACATCGCGCCGCCGCTGACGCCGGATTACGCGCTGCTCGAGGCCAACCAGTGCCTCTTCTGCCACGACGCCCCCTGCACCATCGCCTGCCCCACCCACATCGACGTGCCGGCCTTCATCAAGAAGATCGCGACCGGCAACCTGCGCGGCTCGGCTCGCGTGATCCTCGAAGCCAATCCGTTCGGTCATTCGTGCGCGCGGGCCTGCCCCGTCGAGGTCCTGTGCGAAGGCGCCTGCGTCCTGAACGACCGCGACGAGCAACCGATCAAGATCGCGCTGCTCCAGCGCCACGCTACCGATCAAGTGCTGGCACGCAAGCTCAAGCTGTTCGAGCCCGGCAAGACGACCGGCAAGAAGGTCGCGATCGTGGGCGCTGGGCCCGCAGGGCTCTCCTGCGCACGCGATCTGCGGCGGCGAGGGCACACGGTCACCGTATTCGAAGCCAAGCCGCAGCCCGGGGGTCTCAACACGTACGGCATCGCGGAATACAAGCTCAAGGCCGACGTCGCGCTCGCCGAGGTGCAGGACATTCTCGACTTGGGCGTGGAGCTCAAGCTCGGCGTGACGGTCGATTCGCTCGAGCCGCTGCTCAAGCAATACGACGCGGTCTTTGTCGGCGTGGGGCTCGGCAAGACGAAGGGCCTCGGCATTCCGGGCGAAGATCTCGATGGCGTCGTGGACGCGCTGACATTTATCGAGCACCTCAAGACGCACCCGTATCACGAAACGCGCGTCGGAAAGCGGGTCCTCGTGATCGGCGCCGGGAACACGGCGATCGACGCGGTAACCCAGGCGAAGCGCCTCGGCGCCGAGGAGTCGACGATCGTGTATCGCCGCGGCGAGGTCGACATGCCGTGCTATGACTACGAGTACGAGCTGGCCAAGCGCGACGGGTGTGGGTTCCGCTTCCACGCCTCGCCCAAACGCGTTGTCGGGAACGGCCGGGTGGAGGGACTCGAAGTCGAGACAGCGCAGGGCCGCGAGACGATCCCGTGCGACATGGTGATTGTCGCCATTGGGCAGGGGGCGCGCACCGACCTTGCGTGGCCCAAAAACGATCCGCGGGTCTTCGTCGGTGGCGACTGCGCCAACGGCGGGGCGGAGATTGTGAATGCGGCGGCGGAAGGCGTTCAAGCTGCGAAACGGATTCATGAAGGGCTGAGCCGTCGATGATTCCCAGGCTGAAGCCTGGGCTCGGCGGGGCACTGTCCTTAAGGACAGCGATGGCCGAGCACACGCTTTAGCGTGTGAACAACGGAGCGACGTATGGCTGACCTCAGAACGAACTTCGCCGGCATCAAGAGTCCCAACCCCTTCTGGTTGGCCTCCGGCCCGCCCACCAACACGTACGGCCAGGTGGCCAAGGCGTTCGATATGGGCTGGGGCGGCGCTGTCTGGAAAACGATCGGCGACCCGATCATCAACGTGTTCTCGCGCTACGGCTCCGTGGACCTGGGCACCACGCGGATGATGGGATTCAACAACATCGAGTTGATCAGCGACCGGCCGATCGACGACAACCTGAAGGAAATCGCGGAGGTCAAGCGCAATTACCCGAAGCACGCTATCATCGCGTCGTTGATGGTGGAATCGACGCGCGAGGCGTGGCACGACATCGTCAAACGCACGCAGGACACCGGCGCCGACGGCATCGAGCTGAACTTCGGGTGCCCGCACGGGATGAGCGAGCGTGGCATGGGCAGCGCCGTCGGCCAGGTCCCCGACTACACGTGCCAGATCATCGAATGGGTGAAGGAAGTCGCCACAATCCCGGTGATCGTGAAGCTCACGCCCAACGTCACCGACATCACGTACATCGCGCGCGCCGCGGTCAAAGGCGGCGCGGATGCCCTGTCACTCATCAACACGATCAACTCGATCGTGAGCGTCGATCTCGACACGTTCGCGCCGGCGCCGTCCGTGGGCGGCAAGTCGAGCCACGGCGGCTACTGCGGCCCGGCCGTGAAGCCCATCGCGCTGCACCTCGTCTCGGCGGTCGCCAAGGATGCCCAGGTGAAGATTCCCATCTCCGGGATCGGCGGCATCAGCACGTGGCGGGACGCCGCCGAATTCATCGCTCTGGGCGCGGGCTCATTGCAGGTGTGTACCGCGGTCATGCACTACGGCTTCCGTATCGTCGAGGATCTCATCGACGGGCTCTCGAACTGGATGGACGAGAAAGGGCATCGCACGCTCGCCGATGTGCGGGGCCGCGCGCTCCCGAATGTCGCGAAATGGGAGGAGCTCGACCTCAACTACCATCTGCTCGCGCACATCGACCAGGACAAGTGCATCAAGTGCGAGTTGTGCTGGACGGCGTGCGAGGACGGGGCACATCAAGCGATTCGGCGCCTCCCCCGAGCCAACGGCGGTCGCGTGGTCGAGATTATTGAAGAGGCGTGCGTTGGGTGCAATCTGTGCGCGGCGGTTTGTCCGGTCCAAGGCTGCATCACGATGCAGCACGTTAAGAACGATGACGCACCGGTAAGTTGGAAGGACTATCTCGCGGGAACCGGCAAGTTGGCGGCGCGACCGGCGCAATTCCATACCGCGGATTGGGCTCCCAGCCGGAAGTAACACGACGCCAGAGAAGTTGCGCAGACGCCAAGTTGCCAAGTGGCTTCAAGTACAAGCTATGAGTTGATAGGAATACCCAGCTTTCGGATCAGGCCGAACACGGTGCGAGCGCACTCGTCTCGCACGGCGGTCACTTTCGCAACGTCCTCTCGCCGCAAATAGTCTAGTCCCACCGCCAGATCGACGATCGCTTCGATTTCGTCCAGAGAAGAGCGGGCGATGTCGAGATGCCTTCGGAAGTCCTTGGCGCCGCGCCGACTGGCGCCCTCGGCAATGTTCAGGACAACACTGGATGCAGCACGTCTCCACTGATCAGCGAGATTGCTGCGCTCGGACGACGGCAGGCGTTCGATGAGGGGCTTGGAAACGAGCGCCAACGCGCGGGCGTGCTCCCATGCCTTCAGCTTCTTGAAGTGACCCATGCAGCAGACTACCGGGAGATGTAGAGTTCTCCCGCACCAAATCTCTGCATTGGGGAGCCTTTTCTTGCAGGTTGCGGCTGACTCTTGCAGCCACTGCGCAACTTGGCGTCTGCGCAACTCCTCTCAAGACTCGAAGCTTCCGGCTTGAGTCTTTCTAGAGCCGCGTCGGTGGCCCCGCCGGTGTCGCCTGGATCTGTTCTGGCTCCGGAGTAAAATCCTCCCCCGGATTGATGAACCGGTCCAACTCGAACTTGTACTGCTTGTCGTAGAGTTGGCGGTACCGCCCATTGGCAGCGAGCAGCTGTTCGTGCGCGCCCCGCTCCACAATCTCTCCCGCCTCGATGACCAGGATCTGGTCGGCGCTGCGGATCGTCGAGAGCCGGTGCGCGATCACGAAGGTCGTGCGGCCACGGCGCAACGCACGCAGGCCGTCCTGAATCATCGCCTCGCTCTCGGAATCGAGTGACGACGTCGCCTCGTCGAGAATGAGAATCCGGGGGTCGGCGAGGATCGCCCGCGCGATGGCGACCCGCTGGCGCTGACCGCCCGACAGCTTCACGCCCCGCTCCCCCACGATCGTGTCGTAGCCTTTCTCGAAGCCCTTCACGAACTCGTCGCAGTGCGCCACCCGCGCCGCCCCTGCGATCTCCGCGGGCGACGCGTGCGGCGCCGCGAACGCGATGTTTTCCGCGATCGTGCCGTCGAAGAGGAAGTTGTCCTGGAGCACGGCCCCCAGATGCTGCCGGTAGTCGTGCAGGCGAATGCCGCTCAGATCGCGTCCATCGACGATGATGCGACCGTGCCCCGGGCGATGAAACGCCATGACCAGGCCGATCAGGGTGCTCTTCCCCGAGCCCGACGAGCCGACCAAGGCCGTCGTCGATCCCGCGGGGGCGTGGAAGGAGACGTTCCGCAACACCGGCTTCCCAGGGTTGTACTCGAACGACACGTCGTCGAAGCGGAGGTCACCCGCGAGCGCCGGCAGCGGCGCCAGACTCGGGTCCGCCGCGTCCTCCGTGACCTGCTGCCGGATCTCCCGCAGGCGGTCGAGCCCCGCGAAGGCCTCGGTGATCTGGGTGCCGATCGAGGCGATGTTGATCAACGGCATCGCCACGAGTCCGACGAAGATCCCGTACATGAAGAGGTCGCCGAGACTCATGCTGCCGCTCAGGACGGCGCGGCCTCCCTCGAGGATCATCAGGATGCCGATCGCGCCGATGATCACGGTCGCAAACGAGCCCAGGCTCGAAATGCCCGTCATCGTCCCGGCGATGTTGCGGAAGAGCCGGTTGACGCCCCGTCCGAAGACCTGCCGCTCGCCGCGTTCGGCCCGGTACGCCTTGACGATCCGGATGCCGCCGAGCGTTTCCCCCAACCGGCCCGTCACCTCGGCGTTGATCTTGCCCCGCTCGCGGAACAGCGGCCGCAATTTGGCAAACGCGTACGCCATCCCGCCGCCGAAGAGCCCCAGGATCAGGATGGCGATCGCCGTGAGCCGCCAGTTCAGCACGAATAGCACGACCAGCGCGATGGCGCCCGTGAACAACCCGCCGATGAGCTGCACCAGGCCCGTCCCGACGAGGTTTCGAATCCCCTCGGCGTCGGTCATGATGCGCGAGATCAGGATGCCGCTCTTGGTGGAATCGAAGTACGAGACGGGGAGCCGCAACACGTAGGACTGGACGGTACGGCGCATGTCGGTGATCGCCCGCTGGGCCGCCACGCCGAGGATCTGCGCCAGGCCGAACCCCGTTGCGGCCTGGACCAGCGTCGCGATGCCGGCGGCGAGCGCGAGGGGCACGAGCAGCTGGGGCTCGTTCCGTCCGATCACGCGGTCGATCACCCACTTGGGAGCCGTCGGCAGCACAAAGCCGGCCGCGCGGTTCACTAGCAGGAGCAGGAACCCCAGAGCGAGCCGGTGTCGATGGGCGTAGATCAGCCCCCGCGCTTCTTGCCACGCCCCGGGGGTAATCGACGGCTTCTTCTTCGCGTCAGCCACGCGAGAAGCTTACCTATGGAAGACGCGTCTCACCAGCAGTCCCGTGGTGGACACCCGGATTTCATAGATCGCGGGCTCTGTCGCGTTAATGAACGTGGCCGAGCCATACTCCGCGTCCACCAGGGGCCGCAGCAGCCAATAGCGCCGCGCCAAATCGAAGGCATCGATCGGCTTCGCCTTGGCGATCGAGAACACGGTACGCTCCTGCGTCTGCTCGTCGCCGAGCGCGCGGTAGCGGCCCGCGATGCGGTCCAGCTCGTAGGCGGTATGCAGGCCGAGCAGGTTGCCAATGGGGCGCCACTTGAGGATGTGGGCGTCGACGTACACCGCGTCCCCCGCCAGGTCGAACATGTGGAGTGTGCCGTCGGCGAGCGTGACGGTGGCGCGGAAATGCTGGTTACCGAGGGGTTCCGTCTGGATCGTGGCCGCGACCACTTCCTGGGTGAGCGCGCGATATCCCCTAATGCCGACACTGATCGTACCGCACAGGGCTGACAGGGCGAGAAAGAGCGCGGCCGCGAGCCCGGCGACGCACGCGCCGAGGCGCTGGCGGCTGCGCCACGCGCCGAGGGCGCCGCGCAGCAGCAACACGGCCAGAATGGCAAAGGCGATCAGCGCAAGTAGCAACAGGGACATGGACTCTACGTTAAGACTCCCTGGGCTCTGGCGCGAATCGGCTCGCATGGACACCTTCTCCGCTCACCGGAGAACGCGCATGAAACGGTCTACGCTGCTCAGCATCGCCGCCGTCCTCGCCGTCGTCCTGCTCTTTTTCTACATGACGACCGCGAAGGCCAATCAGGAGTGCAGGGTGTGCATGGAATTCGGGGGCGGGTCTAATTGCGCGACCGCGCTCGGCAGTACCGTCGGCGAGGCCACGGAGACGGCCCACAAAACCGCCTGTGGTCCGCTGGTGCGGGGCATGAACGAAACGATCGCCTGCGACAATCGCGCGCCCGTCAGCGTGCAGTGCAAGGGCCGCCAGGGATGACGGGATTCGCACTCCCTCGCGTCTCGATCCCGGCCAGCCTGCTCCTCACCGAAGGGGAGCCCCGCCTGGGTGAGATCTACGTGATGGAGCGCGTGCCCCACCATAGCGGTCCCGAGACGGCGCTGGAAATGCTCAACCGTCCGGATGGATTCTTTGCATTTCGGGCGGCGGGAGCGGCGCAAGTCCTGCTGGTCACCAAGGCCCGCACGATCTCGTTGTCCGTCCCTCGCAACGTGATCGGCGAGGACCCCGCTCGCCTGTCGGCGGCGAAGTTGGTGGGCATTACCGTCACCCTGTCAGGGGATACTGACATCACCGGGTGGGCGACGCTGGAGCTTCCGGAGTATCATTCGCGCTTGCTCGACTATCTGAACGCGTCCCCGGACCCTTTCTTCGCGGTTACGACCGCGGAGGAGATCCATATCGTGAACCGCGCCCACGTGCTGTACGCGCGGCCCGAGGATTAAGGACTGACGATGGCCACGCGACTCGATCCCTTCGTCGACGTCCTGTTACGGGAGGGCGCGGACCAGCTGTACCTGCTTCCCGACGAGCCCGTGACGATCGTGAAAGACGGCAAGCCGCGTAAAGTGAGCCGGCAGCCGCTGACCGATCAGCACATTTACGCGCTGCTCGTCGAGGTCGCCCCCCCCGAGGCAGCCGACAAGATCGATCAGCAGGCCGAGACGGAGTTCGAGTACGCCGCCGACAAGGGTCTCGTGCGGGTGCGTATCGTCCCGGAAACCGGGCGTCTCACGGCGGTGATCTCCCCGATGCGGCGCGCTTCGAAGGAAATGGCGGCGGTGGCGGCCCCCGCGGTCGAGGCCGCCGAAGCCGAGGTGACCGCGGTTCGCCCGGCGGTAAAAGGCGGGAAGAATCCCCCGGCGCCCCCGACGCCGCCACCCCCGAGAGCGCCCCGCGCCTCGGTGATCGCCGCCGCGCCGATGGTTGAAACGCCGGCGCCCGCTGCCGGAGCGCCGCCCGTCGCCCTGCCCGGCGAGTTCGCCAACTCGCAATACCAGGCCGCCGAGCAACGGCTGGGCAAGCTGCTGCGCGCCCTGGTGTCGTCGTCCAGCTCGGACCTGCACCTCCGCGTGGGCGAGCCGCCGATGTTCCGGACCCACGGCGAGATCGCCCGGCAGGGAGGGGCTACCCTGTCGGTGCAGGAGCTGGAGCTGCTGATCCTCTCGATCATGCCGGAGCGCAACCGCGGCGAGTGGAAGGAGACCGGCGACACCGACTTTGCCTACGAGATCGCGGGCGTGGCTCGGTACCGCGTCAACGCCGCGCGCGACCGCAAAGGACCGGTAGCAGTGTTCCGGGTCATTCCGGCCAAGGTCGTCTCGGTCGAGGAGATGGGCCTGAGCGAGGAGGTGCAGCGGCTCTGCTACCTCACGAAGGGGCTGGTGCTGGTGACCGGGCCCACGGGTTCAGGCAAATCCACGACGCTCTGCGCGCTCATCGACCTCGTGAACCGGTCGCGGTCCGATCACATCATCACGATCGAAGACCCGATCGAGTTCGTGCACGAGAACAAGAAGTGCCTCATTACACAGCGTCAGGTGCACGTCCATACCGAGAGCTTCAAGACGGCGTTGCGGGCGGCGTTGCGCGAGGACCCGGACATCGTCCTGGTGGGCGAGATGCGCGATCTCGAGACGATCGCGATTGCGATCGAAACCGCGGAGACGGGCCACCTGGTATTCGGGACGCTGCATACGACCACGGCGGCGTCGACGGTGGACCGGATGATCGACCAGTTCCCCGCTGACCGGCAGTCACAGATCCGCGTGATGTTGTCGGAGTCGCTGAAGGGCGTGATCTCGCAGACGCTCTGCAAGAAGACCGGCGGGGGCCGGGTGGCGGCGCGGGAGATCCTGCTCTCGACGCCGGCGATCGCGAACCTGATCCGCGAAGCGAAGACGTTCCAGATTCCGTCGATCATGCAGACGAGCAAAAAGCTCGGCATGGTCACGCTGAACGACGCGCTGCTCGAGCTGGTCGACAAGAAGCTGATCGACCCCGACGAAGCCTACGTGAAGTCGGTGGAGAAGTCAGGACTCGCGGCGAGCCTGAAGGCCAAGGGGTTCAAGGTTTCCCTCACACCGGAGGCATGAGGCAATGGCACAGGCGACACGCAAGAACCAGGACCGGATCATTGTGAACCAACAGCGGATCCTTCGGAATCAGCGTCGCTTGTTGCGGATCCTCTACAATGAGGAGCGGATTATCCAGAACCAGCAGGCGATCATCAAGAACCAGAAGAAGATCCTGGCCAATCAGAGCAAGATTTTCGCGAAGTAGCCCCGCCTACCCCCCTAGCACCAGGTCCACGGCTCCGGCGAAGTGGCGCCAGCGGGCGATCTGCTGCGCGATCGCCCGCTTTCCCGTGGCCGTGAGATCGTAGTACCTCGCAATCCGATTGTTCTCCGTGGTTCGCCAATACGACGACACCCAGCCGCGCCGCTCACAGCGATGGAGGGCGGGATACAGCGACCCCTGCCCGATCCGGAAGGTCTCCCGCGACAGCTCCTGAATGCGGCTGGTGATGCCCCACCCGTGCATGGGGCGCAGCGACAGCGCCTTGAGGATGAGCAGATCCAGCGTTCCTGGCATGACCTCGGCAACGTGCGCCACTGTTTTCTCCTGTCGAAGCGATAGGGAAGCATATCGTGTTGTTCCTGTCGGAGCAACAAGGGAACAGACCACTCTAGCGCCCGACCGGCATCACGCGTATATCATCCCCTCTGCTCCACACCTGAGGGACGAGATGCGAACGACAAACGTGCTCTGGCTCCTGCTCGTGCCGGCGACGATGCCGGCCCAAACCATCGACGACGGCGCGACGATCCCGCGGCGCACACTCGGCACCGGTCTCGTCTACGCGCACGAGAGTTGGTCCCAGTATTGGGAGGGCACACTCAAGCGCGACAACCAGAACATCGGTACGCTCACGACGCAGAGCGTTATGTGGACGGGGGGCTACGGTGTCACAGACCGGCTCAGCGTGATGGCGATGCTGCCCTACGTGCGGACCAACGCCAGCCAGGGGCCCCTCCACGGGATGGACGGCGTGCAGGACATCACGCTCGCCGCGAAGTACCAGCTCCTCTCCACTCCGTTTACCGACCGCGGCACGCTACGCGCGTTCGTGGTCGGTGCCGTGGGCATTCCCGCCAGCAACTACACACCCGACTTCTTGCCCTTGTCGATTGGCCTCGCGAGCCGCCAGTTCTCGGGCCGCTTCACGCTGAACTTTCAGGCCCCCCAGGGCTGGTTCCTCAACGGATCGGTTGCCCACACCTGGCGCGCGAACGTGACGCTCGACCGGCCGGCGTACTACACGAATGGCCAGCTCTACCTGAGCAACGAAGTGGCCATGCCCGACGTCTTCGACTACACGGTGACCGCCGGATACCAGCGTGGGCGCCTGTCCATCCCCATCTCGCTGTCGCAGCAACGCACCCTGGGCGGCAGTGACATCCGCCGCCAGGACATGCCGTTCGTCTCGAACCGCATGGATTTCGTCAGGGTGGGCGGGCAGCTGATGTACACCTTACCGGCGCCGACGAAGCTCGGAATCCACTTGGGCATGAGCCGAATCGTGAGCGGGCGAAATGTCGGGCAGGCGACGACGCTCACCGGCGGTGTCTTTCACACCTTCCAATTCTAATGCGACCAACCCTTCGGCCCTTCCTTCTCGCCGTCGCCGTGATGACCGCCGGCTGCGACAATACCATCACGTTCTCCGAGGCGTTGCCGCCGCTCGACGCGGCGAGCCTCGATAGCACTGCCGGCAGCTGGCAGATGATCGTGTTGAGCGGCCCCACGCAATTCACCGTCGCCGCTCCCGCGGCCGAGACCTCGGCGGCGTACGGCGCCGAGCTGGCGGCCATTAAGACGGCGCAAACAAACCTCACAGCCACGCAACGGCGAGTGATCGAGTACTGGGCGGGCGGCGGCGTGCTGCGCTGGAACCAGATCCTGCGCGGGCTGGTGGCGCGTTTCAATCTTCCGCCGGCGCCGCGCGCGGACGGCACGTACCCCGTGCCCGACCCCGAGAATCCGTTCGCCGATCCCCAGTTCCCATTCGCCAACCCGCCCTACGCCGCGCGGGCCTACAGCTACGTGAGCGTGGCCCAGTACGAAGCCCTCAAGGCGGCCTGGTATTGGAAGTACCAGTACCACCGGCGGTCGCCCGCGCAGGTCGACACCGGCGTCCTGGCGCTCATGCCCGTGAGCGATCTTCCAGCGTACCCGTCCGAGGACGCCGTGCTATCGGGCGTCACGGTCGAGATGCTGAAGGCGCTGTTCCCCGCCGCGGTGGAGGAGATCACGCAGCGCGCCGCGGAGCAGCGCAACGCCGCGCTGTGGTCGGGCAAAGCGACGGCGAGCGACATCGCCGCCGGACTGGTGCTGGGCAAGTCGGTGGCGGCCGTGTTCGTCGCCCGGGCGGGCGCGGACGGGATGAAAAACGCCGTCGGGACGAAGGCGCAATGGCAGGCGCTGGCCGACACCGCCGTGGCGCACGGCGAGATTCCCTGGATCAGCCAGGAATCGCCGCCTCGGCCGCCGATGCTTGCGAACTTCGGCCAGGTGCAGACATGGCTCATGACGCCGACCGACGTCGTGACCGAACGCCCAGCAGCGCCCCCGTCGACGGGGTCCCCGCAGATGCAGCAGGAGCTTGCCGAGGTGCACGGGACCGTCGAGCACCTCAGTCAGTCCCAGCTGGCCATCGCCTACAAGTGGAATGACGGCGCGGCAACCTACACACCACCGGGGCATTGGAACGACATCGCCACAGAGTACATTCGCGACGCCCGGATGAGCGAGGTTCGCTCCGCGCGCACGCTGGCCCTGCTCAACATGGCGATGCATGACGCCGCCGTCGGGTGCTGGGGCGTCAAGTTTCTGTACTTCAATCCACGCCCGGGACAACTCGATCCGACCATCAAGACGGTGATCGGCCTGCCCAACTTCCCGTCATACCCATCGGGTCACTCCACGTTTTCCTCGGCCGCCGCGACGGTGTTGTCGTACGTCTTCCCGAGCGGAGCCCCCGCCTTCGATGCCATGAGGGACGAGGCGAGTATCTCTCGCCTCTACGGCGGCATTCACTATCGCAGCGACATCGAGCGCGGCAAGGAGCACGGGGGGCGGATCGGAGGATATGCCGTGCGATTCGGACAGGGCGACGGAGCGAACTGATGGCCGCGCCCATGACATTCCGGCAGAAGCTCAACGGCCCGTGGCACGAACGGGCGTTGCAGGCATTCCTCGCCATCATCATCGCCCACTGGGCCGAGCACGTGGCGCAGGCGTATCAGGTGTACGTGCTGGGTTGGGCGCCGCACCAGGCGGGTGGCGTGCTCGGCCAGGCGTTCCCCTGGCTCGTGCACTCCGAGGTGCTGCATTACGGGTACGCGCTGGTCATGCTCGTCGGCATTTGGGCGATGCTCCCGGGCTTCGTGGGGCGGTCGCGGACGTGGTGGCTCGTGGCCCTCGTGATCCAGTTCTGGCACCACATCGAGCACGCGCTGCTCCAGGGGCAGGTCATCGCCGGCCAGACCATGTTCGGCGCCAAGGTACCCACGAGCATTCTGCAGCTGTGGTTCCCGCGCCTCGAGCTGCACCTGTTCTACAACACGGTGGTCTTCATCCCGATGATGGTGGGGATGTACTATCACCTGTTCCCGAATGCGACTGAAGCGGCGGGGATGCGGTGCAGCTGCGCGTTCCATCCGCACCCGGCGGTGACGTGATAATCGTAGGTTGGTGAAGGTGGGTGGAGGTTGGTGGAGGTTGGTCCCTGAGCGTAACGTACAGTCGCCACGTCAGAAACCGCGCCCGATTCTGCTTGTCATCAAGGTCCTGCCACAACGCCTCACCCAGCAGGCCGGCCTCTTTCGCAAAGCGTAGCGCATAGCCGACCTCCGAGAGGGAAGAGAGGGAAATATCGAGAAAACGCCGGAACTCCTTGCGGCTCTTCCGAGCCGACCCCTCCACAATGTTCACGGCCCCCGAAAAGGCGGCGCGACGCATCTGCGATGTCAGACCGTAGCGTTCATCGGAAGGGAATGCCTTAGTCGCGTGATACACGGCGAGAGCCAACTCATGGCATTCACGCCATGCGTGTAATCGTTCGTAGGGGGGCGGCACGAGGGGAAACTACTACTGTAACTTCGCAGACCTGTACCAATCGGGCGACCGCTCGAAGCCTTTTGCTGCGTTCGCCTCCACCAACCTCGACAACCTCCACAACCTCCACAACTGTTGTACAGAGCCACCGGTCGGAATTGAACCGACGACCGCTCGATTACGAATCGAGAGCTCTACCGCTGAGCTACGGTGGCGTGGACCCTAAATTAGCGACCCGCTGCCCGATGCGGTACTCCTCCGACACCCCCCTCACCGCAACCAATCTTCCCTCCGGACTGTCCATTGTAGCATAGGGATTCATCGGTCTGCAAACCCAGCCGAAAGGACGACGATGCGTACCGTTGCGCTGGTTACGTTCTTGGCCGCCTGGCCGGCCATTGCCGCTCCCCAGCAGTCATTCAGCCAATCGCGCGCTCAGCAACTGGCGGCCGCCTTCACCAAACAGAAGCATGTTGTTGCCCAGAAGCATGGCGTCAGAAAGGAGAAGTACAAGGACGTACGGAGCGAGCCGGTCATCAAGCAGGACATCACCGAGTACTCCGGCGTTTATCAAGTCGTTGATTGGGGAGATCTGATCGATCTTCGCATTGGGAGTGATGGAAGGATCCAGGCGGTCGGGCATGATTCGAAGCAGCCGTCGCGCACGTTTGTACTCGAAAACGCAAGGATCGAAGGGGCGGTACTCACCGCCACCAGGGTGTATCGCGACGGGGCGACCCAACGGTTCGAGGGCGTGTTCATGACGCGAACCGAACGCACTTCTCCGACTGATCCCGGGATCACCACGTTTGGACTGGGTGTCGTTCTCGCCACACCTCGGGAAATCGCCGGCAACACGTACGAAAGGCTCTTCTACCAGTTGCACCAGTGACGCGCCGTTCTAGCGTGTGGCCGCTGTTCAGGTGACTGCGCGCACAGCGTGGTCGCGCCCGCGACCAGAAGTTGGCGTCATGAGGTTCTGGACGCTGCTCCTGATCGTCGCCTCGGCGTGCCGCAGCACTGGTCCGACCGGCAACGCGGGATGCGCGTTCCCTGAGCTACCGGCGGCCGACTGCAGTCCGTGGCTCCCGCCAGCAGCCGTCGGGCACGCGTGGCAGCTCACGTTTTCCGAGGAATTCGCCGGCGCCACCTACGATCCGGCAAAGGTGACGCCGTGCTTCGATTGGAACTACGGCGGGTGCACCGGTTCGTTCAATCAGGGCCGCGAGTACTACGCGCCGTCCCAGATCCAGGTCAGCGGCGGGATCGCGGCACTCGTCGCCGAACCCACGAGTCCGCCGATCGCGTCAGGCGCCTGTCAAAATGGATCGTGTACGTATTTGTCCGGACTGCTGTCGACCGCGCGCCCGCGCGCGGACAACGGGTCCGCCTACCTCTACAAGTTCACCTACGGGTATGTCGAAGCGCGTTTGAAGTTGATCGGGACCCAGGGGTTCTTCACGGCCTTCTGGATGCTGCCCACAGACACCAGCTACGTATACCGCACTGAGATCGACATTCTCGAGCACCTCGGCCACGATTCAGCGACGATGTTCATGACGTACCACTACAACGACCGCTCGACGTCGTACGCGGTCAACAGCGGTGTTGGGAACAATGGGGCCTGCCCCGCGGTCGATTACACAACCGCGTTCCACCGGTTCGGCGTGGATTGGCAAGCGGATCACGTCGCGTGGTACATCGACGGCGTGAAGTGCGCGCAGTTCGACGGCAACGCGTCCACGATCGAGAACGGTCCGATGCAGATCATTCTCGACGTCATGGTCGACAACACCTGGCAGCGCTCCTGGAACGCGGGTCTACTGGATTCGACCCTCGTCCGCCACCTCGACGTCGACTACATCCGGGTTTTCCAGCAGCGCTAGAGGCTACGACTCCCGCTCATGCGCAACCACCATGTACACGACGGTATCCCACGCATTGTGAATGCCGATGGACAGCAGCAGCAACGCCGCCGCGCTGACCGCGTACAATCCCCACGGGTTTTCGTGCCGCAGAGCCATATGCGCGATCAACAGCACGATGTAGGCGACGAACGGCAGGACGCCGTGCCAGACCCAATCCTCCATGACCTTCTTGTACGGCGTCGGTTGGAGTATGCGCCGCAGCACAATCACCATGTACACGAGCCCCGCGAGCGCGCCCAGGCCGACGCCGTACGACGCCACCCGCAGGTCCCGCCAGGGAGCGCTCAAGACCGCGGAGATCAATAACACGGCCGTCAGGTGGACGACGGCGGGAGACCCGAACGCGTTGATCTCTTTGAGCGTGCGTTTGATTCTGGCGTCGGCGATCAGCGTGATCACGACGAACATGAGCCCCGTGAGCGCGCCGGCCGACGAGCCGACGATGACGTAAAAACTCTCCCAATCAGCCAGGACGCTATGCATGCCCGGCCCACGCCGTCTCACCCGGCGTGTACGGCACGCAGGGCTCGAACCGCCCCGGCGTCTCCTCGTAGCGCTGCGCCTGCGTACAGCCGATCTCCGACGTGAAGTAGCCGAGCAGGGTCAGCTCCTTCATCAGGCGGAAGTAGTGGGCCGCGGCACCACGTTGCCGCGCGTCCATGTACGCCTTCTGCTCGCGATCGAGCTGCTCCAGGCGCGCCAGACGTTGCGCCGGCGTCGCCGCCATGAAGCCCCCGTCGTTCAGCGCCTTCAACCCGTCCCGGAAGATCCCCTGCTCCCGCTCTTCGTAGGTGTCGGTCACCATCACCGCCATGAACGCACCGACGTGCGCGGCCTTCGCGCCCGGCGTCTTGGTGTCGGGGAGGATCGTGTCCGCGATCTCGTCGAGCAGCGCGATGTCCTGCGCGGTAAAGGTCCCCACCTGCGCGCGGGAGATCACCCGGGCGTGCGCGCGCTCGACCGCCGCGAGCAGGCCGCTGTTCCCGGCGAGCGCGACGCCGCCGAGCAGCGCCGTCACTCTCTGGATGGCTTCGCGTCTATCCATCATTGGCATTGGGGTCGGGCCTCTTAGAGATTGTTGCGTTTCAGCTCGTTGACGGCGAAGTCCGCCGCCCGGGCCGTGAGCGCCATGTAGGTGAGCGACGGGTTCACGCACGCCGCCGACGTCATGCAGGAGCCATCCGTCACGAAGACGTTCGGCGCATCCCAGACCTGATTGTGCGCGTTGAGGACCGAGGTCTTGGGGTCGCGGCCCATCCGCGCCGTCCCCATCTCGTGGATGCCCATCCCCGGCCAGTAGCCGCCATCGTTGGTGCGGACGTCCTTCACTCCGGCGGCTTCGAGTGATTCCGCCATGTCGTTCATCATGTCCTTGCGCATCAGCCGCTCGTTCTCGCCGGTGGCGCAGTCAATGGCGAGCACCGGGAGCCCCCACTTGTCCTTCTTGGTCAGATCGAGCGTTACACGGTTCGCGGGGTTCGGCAGCATTTCGCCAAAGGCGGTCCCGCCGATCGTCCACCCACCCGGCTGCGCCATGGCGTCCTTGAACGCCCCGCCCACGCCCAACTCGGCGACCGCGCGCTGCCACCCCGACCGGCTGGCGCTGCCCTGGTACCCGAAGCCACGCAGGTACTCACGCTTGTCGCCGAACAGGTTGCGGTAGCGGGGAATGTAGAAGCCCGTGGGGCGCCGCCCGGCATAGTACTTGTCGTTCAAGCCTTCGATTCTGCCGGACGCCCCCACGCGGAAGTGGTGGTCCATCAGGTTCTGGCCCAGCACACCGGAGCTCGAGCCGAGGCCGCCGGGCCACACGTTGGTCGCGGAGCGCAGCAGCAACCACGTCGAGTTCAACGTGGACGCGCACAGGAAGACGATGTGCGCGGAGTAGTCGATCGTCTGATCCGTGACGGCGTCGAGGACGCGCACACCGGTCGCCCGTTTCTTGTCGCGGTCGTAGAGGACCTCGGTCACGATCGCGAATGGCTTCAGGGTCAGGCGTCCCGTCGCCACCGCCGCCGGCAACGTCGAGGACTGCGTGCTGAAGTACCCACCGTAAGGACAGCCGAGCCAGCAGGCGTTCCGGTACTGGCACGGCGAGCGGCCCGGCAGCGCCACCGTGGCGTTCGCCGGACGGCCCGGAATGATCCGGCGTTGGCCGCCGAAGTGTTGCTTCAGTCGTCCCGCAATCAGCTCTTCACCGCAATTGAGCGGCATGGGCGGCTGGAACTGGCCGTCCGGCAGTTGGGGCATGTTTTCGCGCGACCCCGAGATGCCGGCGTGTCGCTCGACGTGATCGTACCACGGTGCGATGTCCTTGTAGCGAATCGGCCAGTCGACCGCGATCCCCTCGCGCGCGTTGGCTTCGAAGTCGAAGTCGCTGTGGCGGTAGCTCTGCCGGCCCCACATCAATGAGCGGCCGCCGACGTGGTACCCGCGGTACCAGTCGAATCGCTTCACTTCGGTATAGGGCGATTCCTGGTCGGAGGCCCACCAGTCCAGGTTCGTTTCGTTGAGGGGGTAGTCGCGTTTCAGAACCGGGTACGCCGCCTCCATGGCCTTCGTGCGCCGGCCGCGATGAGCGTACTCCCACGGACCCTTTGTGGTATTCACGTAGTCCTTGACGTGCTCGATGTTCTTGCCCCGCTCGAGCAGCAGGACGCGGAGTCCTTTTTCCGTCAGTTCCTTGGCGGCCCAGCCGCCCGAGATCCCGGAACCGACGACGATCGCATCGTAGTCTTGAGCCGGCACGATTCCCTCCCTTTCCCCGAGTCTGGTGTCTGCGCGACGCCTCGGCAAGGGTGCCACGGTCCGTAGCGCCGTCTTGACACCTTCGTTCTCGAGCCGCCTCGCCCCAACGCGGCCCAAACCTTGCTGTCTCCCGCCAACCGCCGCCGGGCGCTCCGACGAAGCCTACGGGGTTAGCTGACGGGCTCGGGCGGAAGAGACCGACTGCCCGCTGCGCTACGCGCGTTAGATTCCGCCCCGTGATCGTCCATCTCGTCGACGGCACCTACGAACTGTTCCGCCATTTCTACGGAGTGCGCCGCGGCACCCAAGGCCAGGACCCGCCCTACGCCGCCGTAACCGGCGTGCTCGGGACCGTGCTCCAGTTGTTCGAGACCGGCGCGACGCACGTGGGCGTCGCCACCGACCACGTCATCGAGTCGTTCCGCAACCACCTCTGGGCCGATTACAAAACCGGCGACGGCATCGAGCCGGCCTTGTGGGCGCAGTTCCATCCCCTCGAAGAGGCGCTCACCGCGATGGGCGTCGTGGTCTGGGCGATGGTGGAGCTCGAGGCCGACGACGCCCTCGCGTCCGCCGCCCGCCTCGCCGCGGCCGACGCGCGCGTCGAAAAAGTCTGCATCTGGACTCCCGACAAGGACCTGGCGCAATGCGTCGTCGCTGACCGGATCGTCCAGATCGACGGGCGGCGCAAGACGATTCGCGGTGCCGCGGGTGTGAAGGAGAAGTTCGGGGTGGAGCCTCGCCTGATGCCCGACTTCCTCGCCCTCGTCGGGGATGCCGCGGACGGCTATCCCGGCATCCCGGGGATCGGCGCGGTCACCGCCGCGCGCCTGCTCAACGAGCATGGCGCCATCGAAGGGTTTCCGTCGAGCGTGTTGGGAGATAAACGCGACGACGCGTTGCTCTTCAAGAAGTTGGCGATACTCCGCACCGACGCGCCGCTGTTCAAAGACGTGGACGAGCTACGCTGGCGCGGTCCGACTCCCGCGTTCGGGGCCTGGGCCGAACGCATCGGGGCGCCGCGACTCGTCGAGCGCAGTCGTCAGGCGTTGTCCCCCAGCGTGAACAAGAACGTTGCCCCCTGACCGGGTCGCGCCTCGGCCCACACGCGGCCGCCGTGGCGCGCCACGACGCGATTCACCGTCGCCAACCCGATTCCCGTCCCTTCGAACTCTTCGGCGGCGTGCAGACGCTGGAACGGCGCGAACAACCTGGTCGCGTGCTCCATGGAAAACCCGGCGCCGTTGTCCTTGATGTAAAAGACGACCTCCTCGCCCCGCGATTCCTTGCCGACCTCGATCGTCGCGGCCGGCTGCTTCGACGTGAACTTCCACGCGTTGCCCAGCAGGTTCTCCAGCATCACGGTGATGAGGCGTGGATCCGCCTGCACCTCCAGACCGTCCGCCACGCGCGTCGTGACATTACGCTGCGAGTCCCGGGTGCCCAGGTCCGCCAACACCTTCCGGGCAACATCACTCAGGTCCACGTTCTCCCGCGTGAGCTGCGCCCGGGTGATTTTCGAGAGGCTCAAGAGGTCGTCGACGAGTTGCGCCATCCGCTTGGTCGCGCCCCGCACCCGCTGGAGATAGTCGCGCCCCTGCTCGTCGAGTGTGCTCTCGTAGTCGGTGAGCAGCGCGTGGCTGAAGCCGTCGATGGCGCGCAGTGGCGCCCGCAGGTCGTGCGACACCGAGTAGCTGAACGCCTCCAGCTCCTTGTTGGCCTGTTCCAGCTCCCTGGACCACCGTATCTCCGCTTCGTATGACCGGACCTTGTCGATCACGTTCATCACCTGATCCACGGTCCTCCGAAAGAAGCGGCGATATCGATCATCGAGCGCGCGGTGCGGGCTGACGCCCGCGACCATGAACGCGTGAGGCTCGGTCTGCCCCAGACGGAACAGCGGGAGGACGATGGCGCGCTCGGGCCGTGCGTTCCACGACCCCACCGGGGGGAGGCGTGTCCCCAGGGCCGCGGCAAGGTCAGCGACGACGACTTCCTCGCCGGTGCGCAGCACCTCGGCGAAGGGCCAGGTCCCGGCATCGTCATCAGACCTCCAACGGCTCGAGGCCACCAGCCGGACGTCATCCGGCTTTTCCCCGCGCGTGAAGAGGAGCGCGAACGGCAGATCCAACTCGTTGCCCGACAGGACCGCCGCGACGCGCATGTACGCCTCCGTTTCGGTCTTCGCGTCGGAGGCGCGCGCGGCCAGATCGTGCAGCATCTGGATCTGTCGCTCGCTCTGTACCTTGGTCGTCGTTTCCTGGACGATGTTGAGGATGCCGCCGACGCGTCCGTCGTCGCCGGGGACGGGGCTGTACGAGAACGTGAAGTACGTCTCCTCCTGCATGGTGCCGCTGTTGATGAACAGCTGCAGGTCCTCGATCCACGTCGCAGGACCACCGTCCTGAACGCTCCGCGCCAGAGGCCCCGCGACGTCCCACACCTCGGCCCAGATGACGGCGGCGGGCTCCGCCAGCGATGCCGGATGCTTGTCACGCAGGATGGGGCGGTAGGCGTCGTTGTAGAGGTGCAGCAGGTCGGGGCCCCACCACAGCAGCATGGGAAAGCGGCTGCCGAGCACGACGCCCAACATCGTCTTGAGACTTCTCGGCCAGTGCTCGGGCGGACCGAGTTTCGTTTTGGACCAATCGGTGGCGCGCATCAGCGCGCCCATCTCACCACCGCCCGCGAACAGGTCCGCCGAGGCCATGCGTGGAGGCTAAGGCCGAGCCGGCTCCACGTCCACCCGGATTGTCCGCCACCGCCCTTGCCGGAACCGCAGGACGCTCAACGTGCACCGCGTAATGTGACCGAAGAGAATCGCCGTCCAAATGTCCGCGGGACCCAGCGGACGCATGGCCTGGAGCACGGTGCAGAGGCCGAGTGGCACGATTATTTGGGAAATGATGGAGATGTACAGTGGTGACTGCGTGTCGCCGGTGCCCTGGAGGCCACCCGTGTACGTGAGCGCCACGGTGACGAACAAGCCCGACAGGCTGAGGAACCGCAGGAGCTGGACCCCGAGACCGACGACCACCGGGTCGGTCATGCCGAAGAGGCCGAGCAGGAAGCGCGGTATCGTGAGGAAGAGCATGCCGATCACCGCGGCGAGGCCGAGGCCGAGCATCGCGGCGCGATGCACACCTTCGAGCGAGCGGTCGGGCCGGCCGGCCCCGAGATTCTGCCCCGCCACCGTCGCCGCGGCGCTCATCAGCCCGACCGACGTCCACGTGATGAACGAAAACAACTCCGAGTAACCGACGGCGTAGGTGGCCTGCGCCTCGGCGCTCTGCGGCAGCGACCCGATGAAGCGCAGCAGCAGCACGCCCGCCACGTTCATCGCGATCCCCTGTGCCCCGGTGGGGAGACCGAAGCGAAACAGCTGGCGGATCACCTTCCAGTCGGGGCGCCAGTCCATCCCGCGGTGCAACGTCACGGGCAGGCGCCCTGAGAAGAGCAGAACCCCGGCGTAGCTCGCGACGATGAGGCTGGCGACGGTCGTGCCGACGGCGGCTCCCGTGGTGCCCATGCGCGGGAACGGGCCGATCCCGGTGATGAACACCACGTTGCAGACGATGTTCAGAACGGTGAGGATGATGCCGAGGCGCATCGGCGTTCGCGCATCGCCGGCCGCCCGCAGCGCGTTGCTCACCATGAAGAACAGCAGCATGCCGAAGCTGCCGACGAACATGAGGCGCAGGAACGGCAATGCCTGAGCCTGCACGGCGGGTGCGGCGCGCACGACGTCGAGCAACGTTGGCGCCAGGATCCACCCGAGCGGTGCCAGCACGAGCGCCCACATCGTGACCGCCGCGAGGAAGGCCTGGTAGACGGTGCGATTGACCTGCTCCGGATCATTGGCGCCGGCGAAGCGGGCCACCAGGACCGCCATCCCGCTGAACACCGACATCATGAACACGATGACGACGATGAAGATCTGAATCGCGACACCGATGGCGGCGTTCCCCGCGTACCCCACGAAGTGACCCACCAGCGCGTGATCGACCATGCCCTGCATCCCGCCGATCAGGTTCTGCACCATCGTGGGCCACGCGAGCATCCAGACGGCGCGCGCGATCGGGCCCTCGACGATGCTGCGGTCGAGTTGCTTGGCGGGACGGCCGGCGACGGTGCTCAGTGTTCGAAGACGAAGACTTCGCTAGGCCCGCGGCCCGAAACGCTTGAGGGCGCGCTCGTGCGCTTTCCGACGCTCCTCGTCGCGGTTGCGAGGCGGGGCGTTTGTTTGCAAGCCGTGGACGAGCCGGTTCGCCGCCGCGGTCACTTCCTCTATCGCGCGAGCGAACACCGCTTCGTTCGCGTGCGACGGTTTCGCGACGCCGCTCAGCTTGCGGACGAACTGCAACGCGGACGCGCGGATCTCGTCTGCGGTGGCGGGCGGTTCGAAGTTCGCGAGCGTTTTGATATTGCGGCACATGAGGGAAAAATAGCGCTTGCGAGCCTCCTGGGCTTCGGTCTATCTTCGGGGATGCCAACTCCCAAACCCTGGCTGCCGCTCGCGGCGGCGCTCGTGTCCGTGTGCCTCTGGGCCGCCGCGTTCGTCGGCATCCGGGCGGCGGGCCGCGCGTTCTCGCCGGGCGCCCTCGCCCTCGGCCGCCTCACGATGGGCTCCCTGCTGCTTGGGGCCGTGGTTCTGGCGCGCGGGTGGATCAGGCCCACGCGCCGGGAGCTTGCCCTCCTCCTCCTCGCGGGTCTCACCTGGTTCGGGCTCTACAACGTCGGTCTGAACGAAGCCGAGCGGCGCGTCGACGCTGGGACCGCGTCGATGCTCGTCATGATCGCGCCGATCGTGGTGGTGGCGCTCGCCGCAGTTTTCCTCAAGGAGCGGTTCACCAGGAACGTGCTCATCGGCGGCGCCGTCGCATTCGGCGGCGTCCTGTTGATCGGATTCGCCACGTCCACCGGGACCGCGACGCTCACCGGCGTCGTACTGTGCCTCGCGGTGGCCGTCGCCTCCGCCATCGGGCTCGTCGCCCAGAAGCCCGTCCTCGGCCGACTGTCGGCGCTGCAGGTGACGTGGACATGCTGCGCCGTCGGAGCCTTGGTCTGTCTACCGTACGCGCCGGTCCTCGCGCGTGAGTTGCGCAGCGCCCCCACCACCGCGATCACCTGGCTCGTCTTTCTCGGCGTGTTCCCCACTTCGGTGGCGTTCACGACCTGGGCGTACGCGCTGGCGCGCGGCACCGCAGGCCGCGTGGTCGCGATCGCCTACCTCGTGCCACCGGTGACGATCCTGTTGAGCTGGTCGATCCTCGGAGAGGTTCCCGGTGTGGTCGCCGTGATCGGCGGAGTCCTCTGCTTCGCCGGCGTCTACATCACGCGCCGCCAACCGCAGTGACGCCGCGGGCATGGGTGCTCTTCGCGCTATGCTCGGTGATCTGGGGCGTCCCCTATCTCTTCATCAAGATCGCCGTCGACGCCGGGTTGGCACCCGGCTTTGTCGCCTGGGGGCGCGTCGCTCTCGGCGCCGCGCTGCTTGTCCCCGTCGCGGTTCACCGCGGGGCGTTGCGCGGCCTAAGGGGACACACCGGACCCATCGTGGCGTACACGGCGACCGAAATCGCCATCCCGTTCGTCCTCATCGCCGTCGGCGAACAGCACGTGTCGTCGTCGCTCGCCGCGATTCTCGTCTCGACGATGCCCCTGCTCCTCGCGTTGGTGTCGCTGTGGCTCTCGCCGGCCGATCGACCCACGGGGATGCGGTTGGTCGGACTCGTGATCGGGCTGGGTGGCGTCGTCGCCCTGCTCGGGATCGACGTCGGCGGGCGGCCGAGCGAGCTGCTCGGCGCCGCGCTCGTGCTCGGCGCGACGCTGTGCTACGCCACCGCGCCGCTGATCGTGAGCCGTTACCTGACCGACCTCGATCCGCTCGGACCCGTCGCGGCAAGCCTCATCCTGGCGACGATCGCTCTGCTGCCCGCCGCGATCGCGGGCTGGCCGCGCGCCATGCCGTCACCCGCGGCCCTTATTGCGATCGCCGTACTGGGAGTGGTTTGCACCGTGCTGGGACTGGTGATCTTCTTCCAGCTCATCGCCGAAGCCGGCGCAAGCCGCGCCAGCATCATCACCTACGTGAACCCGGTCGTGGCGGTCGTGGTCGGGGTACTCGCGCTGCACGAGCACGTCGGCCTCATGGCGCTCTTCGGCTTGCTGCTGATTCTGGGTGGGTCCTGGCTGGCGGCGCGCGGTGTCGATTCCGTGGCCGCTCATTCGTCGCCTCAGTGAACCCGAACCCCCAACCCAGAAAGAGGAAACGATGAAATTCCTGTCGATCGTGAAGACCCCCGAACATCTGGGGGCTCCGCCTCAGGCACTGCTGGACGCGATGGACAAGCTCGTGCAGGAGAGCATCAAGAACGGCTCAGTGGTGCAGACGGGCGGACTCGCCGGTGGCGCCAAGGGCGTGCGCGTGCGCCTCTCCGCCGGCAAGGTGACCGTGACTGACGGACCCTTCACCGAGACCAAGGAAACCATCGGTGGATACGCGATACTCGAAGCGGCATCGCGGGAAGAGGCAATCGCCAATGCAAAGCTCTTCCTCGACGTCCACCGCAAGCACTGGCCGGCGTGGTTCGGGGAGTGCGAGGTCCACGAGATCGTGTTCCTCGCTCCCTGACCGGTCTTACTTGATCGTCTTCGACGCCGCGTCCCAGGTGGCGGGCGCCTGGCGGAAGTACGCCTCATTCGCCATGTGGCACGCCAGCGCGGCGTGGTGGCCGAACACCACGTCTTCCACCACCGGTTTCCGCGTCCGCACCGCCTCGAAGTAGTTCCAGAGGTGCACTCGGGTGTCGTCGAAGTCCGGCGCGGTGTAGGTCGTGGCCTCGGAAAAGACCGCGTTTTGGCCGAGCTTCGGATCGTGGTCGCGATGCCACTGCGCTTCATACTCGTCGCGCAGCGCACGAGGATAACTGCCGGTGTAGTAGCTCGGCCATTGATCGAGGCCACTCTGCGGCGTCACGGTGATGCGGGAGCCGGTCAACTCCAGGATCCCCTTGGATCCGTGGAACCAGTAGGTCTCCTGAATCTCGGTGCCGAGATTGAGTCGCATCGAGACGGGCAGGTCGCCCCAGTAATATTGCACGAGGTGCACGTCGGGCATGTTGCGCCCGTCCTTCCAGCGCCGGATTCCGCCGACCGACGTCGCCTGCCGCGGAGGCTCTTTCAGGCCGAGGATGAACATCATCCCGCTGACGAGGTGGACCAGCAGGTCGCCCGCCACGCCGGTGCCGTATTCCTTCCAGCAGCGCCAGCGCGCAAAGATGTTGGGGGCGTTCGAATCCCACGCGCGTTTCGGCACGTCGCCTTGCCACGTATCCCAGTCGAGCGTGCGCGGCGAGAGATCGGGCGGCGGCGGATACTCCCACGCGCCCGTCGGATCGTTCCGGCCGAGGCGCGCCTCCACCATCATCAGGTCGCCGATGACGCCCTGCGCGAGCAGCTCCTTCGCCTTGGCACAGATCTGCGAGCTGACGCGCTGCGACCCGATCTGCACGACCCGGCCGCTGCGCTGCGCCGCGTCCACCATCGCCACGCCGTCGGCGGCGCTGTGCGACATCGGCTTCTCGCAGTAGATGTCCTTGCCCGCGCTCACGGCGTCCACGACGATTCTCCGGTGCCAGTGATCCGGCACCGCGGCGACGATGCAGTCGATATTCTTGTCTTCCAGCAGCTGCTGATACCGGCGCGTGGTCGGCAGATTCGCCCCGGCGATTTCCTTCGCGAGGGTCTGACGGCCGTCGTACAAGTCGGCCGCACCGGCGCAAACCACACCCGGGAGGCCAACCGACGTCCCGAGGAGGCCTGAGCCCTGCATTCCCACGCCGACCATGCCGAAACGCACGGTGTCGCTGGGAGCCAACGGACGAAACTTGAGGGGCTGGGCGGCAAGCGAGGCACCGGCGGCGGCCCCAAATTCGAGGAATTCGCGGCGAGTCCAGGGAGTGTTCATCAGGAGATACTGGCGCCCGCTTTTGAGGTCGGCAAGTATGTCGATTCCAGGCATCCCCGTTCGTCGTCCTGGTGGGAGGAAACCATGAGATTCATGATCATTGTAAAGGCGACGAAGGCCACAGAAGCCGAAGTCCCGCCCTTTGGCCCCGAGTGGGCACCGATCTTTGCCGCGATGGGCACCTACCACGAGGAGCTGCAGAAGGCCGGCGTGCTGCTCGATTACGCGGGACTGCAGCCGAGCAACAAGGGTTGGCGCATCAAGTACTCCGGCGGCAAGCGCACCGTGACCGACGGTCCCTTCACTGAGGCCAAGGAGCTGGTCGCCGGCTACACGCTCATCCAGGTGAAGTCGCGCGAAGAGGCGCTCGAATGGACTCGGCGCTTCCCCAAGCCCATGCTGAAGGACGGCGAGATCGAAGTGCGTCAGCTGTACGAGGAGGCCGACTTCGCATGAGAGGCATGCCGAAGTTCGACTCCGTCGCCGACTACCTGAACGCGGTCCCGCCCGCTCAGCGAGCGCTCTTGAAGAGGGTGCGCCAAACGATCAGGGCCGCCGCACCCAAGGCGACCGAAGTCATCAGCTACGGCATGCCCGGCTACAAGCACCATGGAATGCTCGTCTACTTCGCCGCGTTCAAGGACCACTGCAGTCTGTTTGGTGTCGGGACTCGCCTGATGGAGAAGCACAAGAAGGCGCTCGCACCGTTCAAGAAATCGAAGGGCACGATCCAGTTCACCGTCGAGCAAGCCCTCCCGCTGGCGCTCGTGAAACAGCTCGTGAAGGCGCGCGTCGCGGAGAACGAGGCGAAGCGGTGAGTGCAGCCGACACGCACCGCGCGATCGAGGCGGTGTGGCGGATTGAGTCGGCCAAAGTCATCGCCGCCCTCACCCGCA
>Ga0193723_1000063_pt1 | contig 31921 bp, 30 predicted proteins | sample H2m2metaG_FD_143042 | JGI IMG/M metagenome (GOLD analysis project Ga0193723, IMG submission 143042) | Soil microbial communities from a riparian zone of the East river system, Colorado, United States - H2m2 | ecosystem: Environmental > Terrestrial > Soil > Riparian zone | place: USA: East River...
TCGGCCCCGGGGCCAAGGATACTACGCGGATCGCGGCCAGCAGTCCCGACATGTGGCTCGACATTTTCCTTTACAACCGACGGGCGGTGAGTCTGGCGCTGGAGCAGACGGAGGCGAGCATCGCCGAGCTTCGCCGAGCGTTGGAGAGCAGCGATCTCCCAGCGCTGCAATCCTACCTCCGAAGTGCCCAGGCGTTTCGGCGGGGCATCGACCGGTGAGGGTTGCGGGCACGGTCCAGGTTCCGGGTGATAAGAGCATCACCCACCGGGTACTGCTGCTGGCGGCGCTGGCGCGCGGCATGAGCCGGATTACCGGCGCGCTCACCTCGCTCGATGCCCGCTCCAGCGCCCGAGTCCTCCGGCAGCTCGGCGCCGGCATCTCGCCGCTTCGGCAAGGTGTTGTGGCCCTGGTGCAGGGAAGGGGCAGCTTCCGCCGGCCGATCGAGATCCTGGACTGCGGGAACTCGGGAACCACCACCCGGCTGCTGTTGGGCCTCCTGTCGGCTCATCAGTTCTCCGCCACGCTCACCGGTGACCGGTCGCTGCGCCGCCGGCCGATGCGCCGGGTCACGGCACCGCTGTCCACGATGGGAGCGCGATTTATCGAGCGCAACGGCGATGGTCTACCCCTCACAGTCGAGGGCGCCCGCCTCCAGCCGCTGAGCTACGAGATGCCGGTGTCCAGTGCGCAGATCAAGAGCGCCATTCTGCTCGCCGGCGTGGCGGGCGAGGTGCCAGTGTCTGTGCGTGAGCCGCATGGACGCTCACGCGACCACACCGAACGACTGCTCCGCTCCTTTGGCTACCCAGTGGTGGAGGGTGATGGCTGGATCCGCTTCTCCCCCGAGGGGCGGATCGAGCCATTCGATATTCACGTCCCCGGCGATCCTTCCTCCGCGGCATTTCTGGTGGGAGCGGCAACTCTAGCGGAACGAGGCGAGCTCCGCATTTCGGGTGTCGGGACCAATCCGACTCGCATCGGTTTTCTGGAAGTCCTCCGGCGGATGGGCGGTCAGGTCGAGGTAGAAAACACGACCACGAGCTTCGGCGAACCGGTCAGCGATCTGCTGGTGCGTCCCGGCGCGCTCCGCGCGACCGAGGTGGCCGCCGGGGAGATTCCCGGACTGATCGATGAGATCCCGCTCCTGGCGGTTCTCGCCTCACGGGCGGAGGGCATTACCGCATTCCGGCGGGTCGGCGAGCTCCGGGTGAAGGAGAGCGACCGCCTCGGGTTGATCGCGGAAAACCTCAGAGCCGTCGGCGCACGCGCGGAGGTGGTCGGCGATGATCTCATCGTGGAAGGCCGTCCCCGGCCACCGCGGGGAAGGGTGCGGACCGCGGCTGACCACCGGCTGGCCATGGCGTTCGCGGTGCTCCGGACGCTCCCGAGAGCCGAGATCAGAATCGACGACATGGCGTGCGCCGCCGTCAGCTTTCCCGGTTTTCCCGAGACGTTGAGGAGGATTCGACGCCGATCCTGATCAGTGGCCTCCAACCCGGGGCTGCCGTGACTCGACCAGGCTCACCAGAAGGACCCCCAAGGCGGCCCCCGCCGAACCAGCGAAGAAATCCCACCAGTCCGCATCCCGGTAGGGCAGGAACCACTGCACGAGCTCGATTCCCGCCGCAAACGCGCACGATATGAGCAGCGTCCATACCGCCTTGGATGCACGGTCGGCATGGAGGAGCAGGGCAAACCCCAGAAAAACTCCAAAATGGACCAGCTTGTCGACGTGGTTCGATTCCGCCAGCGGAACCGTGGGTACCGGCACTAGAAAAGCCAGCACCATGACGACCACATACCCGACGAAGATCTTGTGGCGCATTGCCCGATTATAATCCTTCGCGCTGCGGATAGAATGCCGCGGCTGCCAGCCGGCCGCTTGGGGCAGGGGGGAACGCGCGGATGCACCAACATCTCGGTCGATTGAGGCTCAGGTGAGCGGCGGAGTCATCGCCATCGACGGGCCAGCGGCCTCGGGAAAGTCGAGTACTGCGCGCGCCGTTGCCGAAGCGCTCGGTCTTGCCCACCTCGATTCGGGCTCGCTCTACCGGGGCGTGACCCTGGTGGCCCTGCGAGAGGCGGCAAGGAGGGGGTTGCAGACCGAGGACCTCACGACCCTCAGTCCGGAAACGATTCTAAGGGCCGCGGAGGACCGGGGGCTGATGCTTCAGCCGGACGGGGCCGGCTTCGCCGCGTATCTCGAAGGCGAGCCGGTGGACCAGGAGATCAGGAGCTCGAGGGTCACCGCGCAGGTCTCCGCCATCTCGGCGATTCCGGTAGTGCGCGAATGGATCAATGCGCGGCTGCGAGCCCTGGTTCGCGCGGGTCAGGACGTCGTGGTCGATGGACGGGATATCGGCACGGTGGTCTTTCCCGACGCCGACCTCAAGATCTTCCTGACCGCGTCGCCTCAGGCTCGAGCTGGACGCCGGATCAGCCAGCGGGGCATTCCGGTGCAGCCTGAGGGCCTCGATGCCGAAGCCGCCGCTCTGGCGGCGCGAGACCACGCCGATTCGACTCGGGCCGTGGCCCCGCTTCGGGCCGCCGGCGACGCGGTTCACCTTGACACCACAACCATGGACTTTGCGGAGCAGGTGCGCGTCATCGTGGATCGGGCCCGGCCAATCTTCTCCCGCCGCTGAGCTGACTCCACATCTCAACTCCCAACCGATTGATAGGCCTTGCGTTGTGGGCCCTCGGCCACTATCCTCATGGGCTCCCCACAGGCACTTCGGCCGGTGGCGAGAGGTCACTCTGGCCCGCGGCTTTCCCGGCGCGGCACTTTAATAAGGACGGCACAACTTCGCATGCTTGACCAACTCAATCCCTCAACCGACCACTCCACCGACCAGTTCATCTCTCCCACCGGACTCCGTGTTCGGCAGGACCTCTACGACGAAGACTACAGCGACTCGGACTACGAGCAGATGCTCTTGATGTACGAGGGCACCATGTCGCAGATCGTCGAGGGTGAGATTGTCAAATCCAAGGTCCTCCGGGTCACAGACAATGCGGTAATTCTCGACGTCGGCTTCAAGTCCGAGGGCTCGGTCCCGCTGGACGAGTTCAAGGACCCCCACTCGCTGAAAGAGGGCGACGAGGTCGAGGTCTTCCTCGAGCACCTGGAAGATCAGGAAGGCGCCGTCGTCCTGTCGAAGAAGAAGGCCGACTTCATGCGGGTCTGGGAAAAGATCCGCGTGGCGCACGAGAGCGATCAGCCGGTCGAAGGCACCCTGGTCAAGAAGATCAAGGGCGGCGTGGTGGTGAACCTCATGGGGGTGGACGCGTTCCTTCCGGGAAGCCAGATCGCGCTCCGCCGGGTGCCGAATATCGACGAGCTGCTGGGCCAGACCTACGAATTCAAGATCATCAAGCTCAACAAGCGGCGCCGGAACATCGTGGTCAGCCGGCGGGTGATTCTGGAGAACGAGCGGGCGCACAAGCGCGAGCACCTGATGAAGGAGCTCGCCGTCGGTCAGGTGCGGAAGGGCGTGGTCAAGAACATCACCGATTTCGGCGCCTTCATCGACCTGGGCGGCGTCGACGGCCTGCTGCACATCACCGACATGTCGTACGGCCGGGTCTCCCACCCGACCGAGATGGTCGCCATCGGCAAGGAAGTCGAGGTGAAGATCCTCGATATCGACTGGCAGCGCGAGCGGATCAGCCTCGGCATGAAGCAGCTCCAGTCCTACCCCTGGCAGAACGTGGCGGCCAAGTATCCGGTCGGCACCCGGGTGCAGGGCAAGGTCGTGTCGATCACTAATTACGGCGCCTTCGTCGAGATCGAGCCCGGCATCGAAGGCCTGGTGCACATCTCCGAGATGAGCTGGACCCGCAATGTCCGTCATCCCTCGAAGATCGTCAGCATCGGCGAGACCATCGAGGCGGTGGTGCTCAAGGTGGACGAGGCGGAGGAGAAGATCTCGCTCGGCATGAAGCAGACCGAGCAGGATCCCTGGATGGTGCTTCCGCTCAAATACCCAGTGGGCACTCGGATCAACGGCAAGGTGCGGAACCTGACCAGCTTCGGCGCCTTCGTCGAGATCGAGCCGGGGATCGACGGGCTGATCCATATCTCCGACATGTCCTGGACCAAGCGAGTCCAGCATCCGTCCGAGGTGGTCAAGAAGGGCGACGCGGTGGACGTCGTGATCCTCAACATCGACGCCGAGAACAAGCGGATCTCGCTGGGGCTCAAGCAGGCGGAAGAGGATCCCTGGCTCAAGATCGGTGAGACCTATCCCATCGGGATGGAGCTTCGCGGCCGGGCCGTGCGGCTGATGGACAAGGGCGTGGTGGTCGACCTGGGCAACGACATCGAGGGATTCGTCCCGATGTCCCAGCTGGGCGTCCCCAACATCGAGAACCCCGGTGACGCGGTGAAGGAAGGACAGGTGCTCGATCTCAAGGTGCTCGAGGTTGACCCGATCCATCACCGGATCGTGCTCGCCGTCATCGGGTACCCTGACGAGCCGATCATTCCCCCCGTGAAGCCGGCGTTCGAGGAAACCACGGTGACGGAATAGGCGGGGAAGCGGGACAGCCAGGAAGCGGGGAAGTAGGAGGTACGCAGGGGCCGAGCTAACCACGAGTCCTCGGCCCCTCAGTTTGTTCAGGGTGACAGCGTCTCGCGGCCCCGCTGCCCCGCTGCCCCGCTGCACGCTATCTTCTGCCACCATGGCCGATCCTCGCAAACTCCTCGACCAGCTGCATCATCGGCAGGGCCTCGCCGAGCAGGGCGGGGGAGCCGAACGAGTCGCCCAGCAGCACAAGAAGGGCAAGCTCACCGCCCGGGAGCGCCTCGACTTACTGCTCGACGAGGGCAGCTTCCTCGAGCTCGACCGTTACGTCACTCACCGGTCAACCGATTTCGGATTGGACCAGCAAGTCTATCCCGGTGACGGGGTGGTCACCGGCACGGGCCGGATCGACGGCAGGCTGGTCTATGTGTTCTCCCAGGACTTCACCGTGTTTGGCGGGTCATTGTCCGAGGCTCATGCCGAGAAGATCTGCAAGGTGATGGATCTGGCGCTCAAGACCGGCGCGCCCGTGATCGGCCTCAACGACTCAGGCGGGGCCCGAATCCAGGAAGGCGTGGCCTCGCTCGGGGGCTACGCCGACATCTTCCTCAGGAATACTCTCGCTTCCGGCGTCATTCCCCAGATCTCGGCCGTCCTCGGGCCCTGCGCGGGTGGCGCGGTATATAGCCCTGCCATCACCGACTTCATCTTCATGGTTCGCGGGGTGAGCTACATGTTCGTCACCGGGCCGAACGTGGTGAAGACGGTGACGCACGAGGAAGTGAGTTTCGACGAGCTGGGTGGCGCCGATACTCATGGGGGAACGTCCGGTGTCGCCCACTTCGTGCACGACTCCGAGCCCGAGTGTATTCAGGCTATCCGGGAGCTGTTCGGATTTCTGCCCCTCAACAACCTCGACGAGGCACCCCAACGGCCCACGCCCGATCCCACTGACCGGCGGGACCAGGCCTTGTTGGATCTCATCCCGGACACACCCAACAAGCCGTACGACATGCACGGCGTCATCAGCAGGGTGGTGGATGAGGGCGCGTTCCTGGAAGTACAGCGAGGCCACGCGGACAACATCGTGGTGGGCTTCGCCCGGTTGGGCGGGGCTCCGGTCGGTATCGTCGCCAACCAGCCGGCCGTCCTGGCTGGGGTCTTGGACATCAATGCCTCCATCAAGGCGGCGAGATTCATCCGCTTCTGCGATTGCTTCAACCTGCCGGTGGTGACCTTCGTAGACGTGCCCGGGTTCCTCCCCGGCGTGGCACAGGAGCATGGTGGGATCATCAAGCACGGGGCCAAGCTGCTCTATGCCTACTGTGAGGCCACGGTGCCCAAGCTGACCGTGATCACCCGGAAGGCCTACGGCGGAGCCTACGACGTCATGAGCTCGAAGCACATTCGTGGCGACATGAACCTGGCGTGGCCCTCGGCCGAGATTGCGGTGATGGGACCGAAGGGCGCGGTCGAGATCCTGTTCAAGGAAGAGATCGCGGGGGCCAAGGACCCCGCGTCGGCCACCGAGCGGCTGATCGAGGAGTACACCGAAAAGTTCGCTCACCCATATGCCGCGGCGGCCCGGGGCTACATCGACGATGTGATCGACCCCCGAGATACCCGGCCCCGACTGATCGAAGCGCTGCGCACGCTTCGAACCAAGCGAGACCGGAATCCGCTGAAGAAGCATGGGAATATTCCGTTGTGAGTCGGCAGAGTCCGTGTCATCCCACCCCGGCACAACGTCCCCTTACCACTAGCCAAGCCTAGGACCCCGAGCCATTTTTGACACACATGTGTCAGGTGAGTTCCTCATGCCCTCCACGCCCAACTGACCCCGTGCGGCGCCTCCTGCGTCAGGGTGGGTCTATGCTTGTGGTGGTGTCGGCGCTCTGCAATGGCAGCGTCCACGCCCAGGCTGCCATTGACCCAAACGTCGCGCCCCGGGCTGCAGCCCTCGAGCGGAGCGGTGAGCGGCAGATGGCCATCGACCTGCTCGGCCGCTATCTCGCCACTGCCCCCGACGATGGCCGCGCCTGGTTCCAGCTTGGCCGCTTTTACCTGCTCGACGCGCGTGATTGGCACCTCCAAGGCCACCGGGGCGATCCTGATGGCCTTCTTTATTTGGACTTCGCCGCAACCGCCTTCGACCAGGCGGTGCGGTTGGCGGTGGACTCCAGCGTCGTCTACCGTGGCCTGGCGGAGCTGGAGCGGTCGGTAGTGCTCGTCGAGGATTCCGGTTGGAGCATCGGTGGTCCTTCCGGGCCGCCCGCCGACGCGCCTGACATGCCGGGATTTATCGTGGAGCTTGGAGCCAACCTCCTCAGCTCCTGCCCTGCGGGCGGAGTCCTGCTGGTTGGGACCGATCTCGAGGCGTTATCGGTGTGGTACGACGACGGAGATCTGCGCACTCGAGAGATCCTGCCGCTGCGGCCTGACCGCTACGCCACCGATTCTGTCTATCGCCGGCGCATGGCCCAGGCCATGGGCATAGCCCCGGGCCTTCCGGTTCGCAACGCGCTGGCGGATGTGGCGGCGCGTCGGCCGCTGTGCCTCACGCCGACAGCCGACAGCGCTGCGGCTCCTCCGATCGTCTGGACACCGTTTCGGCTCACCCGGGTCAGCCGGACGGTAGACGCCGGCCCCGATGCCCTGTCGCTCACCGAGCTGCTCGAGGCGTCGCGCCAGGGTGGCTCGGTATGGCTTCGGGACGTGCGCGGCGTCTACGATAGCGCCGCGCGGTACAATGCCCTCCTGTGCAGCAGCCTCCTGCTGGTCTTCGGAGATACGCCACCGCCGGCATGCCGGCCATAAAACGCGTCCTCATCGCCAATCGCGGCGAGATCGCTCTCCGAATCATCCGCGCATGTCGTGAAGAAGGCCTCGAGACGGTCGCAGTCTACTCCGCGGCTGATCACGGCAGTCCGCACGTGCGGGCCGCCGACCGCGCGCTAGCCATCGGCCCCTCACCACCGTCCCAGAGCTATCTCTCGATCGAGCGGCTCATCGCCGCCGCCCACCAGTCCGGAGCCGATGCCGTGCACCCGGGTTACGGCTTTCTGGCGGAGCGGGCCGCATTCGTGGAGGCAGTCGAAGCCGCGGGTTTGGTGTTCATCGGACCACCGGCCGAGGCCATTCGGGCGATGGGTGACAAGACCGAAGCCCGCCGCCGGATGGAGGCGGCCGGGGTAGCGATCGTGCCCGGCGCCACGCCGGGGGCTAACGACAACCGCGCGGCGAGGGCAGCGGCGGACCGCATTGGCTACCCCGTAATGGTTAAGGCGGCGGCGGGTGGAGGTGGGAAGGGGATGCGGCTCGTGTGCGGCCCTGAGGCCCTCGATTCCAGCCTCGACGCGGCCAGGTCCGAAGCGCTCAAGGCCTTCGGCGATGCGAGTGTGTACCTCGAGAAGTTCATCGAGGCTCCGCGCCACATCGAAATCCAGGTGCTCGCCGATCATGAGCGCACGATCCACCTCGGCGAGCGGGAGTGCTCGATTCAACGCCGGCATCAGAAGCTGGTCGAGGAGGCCCCGTCCATCGCGGTTTCGGCCGAGCTCCGTGAGCGCATGGGAGTGGCAGCGGTGGCGGCGGCGCAGGCGGTCGGTTATCGGAGTGCGGGCACCTGCGAGTTTCTGGTGACCGGGGATGGATCCTACTACTTCTTGGAGATGAACACCCGGATCCAGGTCGAGCACCCCGTCACTGAACTGGTGTACGGGGTCGATCTCGTCCGGGAACAGCTTCGGATCGCGGCAGGCCTGCCGATGCGGATTCCCTCGTCAGGGCTTGCCCCACGGGGTTGGGCGATCGAGTGCCGGATTACGAGCGAGGATCCCGGCAACAACTTCCTTCCCTCAACCGGACGCATCGAATACTTGCGGCCCCCGGCCGGTCCGGGAATCCGGTGGGACAGCGGGGTTGAGACCGGTGACGAGGTCACGCTGTACTATGACTCCATGCTGGCCAAGCTGATCGTATGGGCACCGGACCGTTCCCAGGCTCTCACGCGCATGAGGCATGCACTGGATGAGCTGGTGGTCACTGGGGTGGCCACGAACCAGGCGTTCCACCGACGGTTGATGGCCGATCCTGCGTTCCAGCGCGGCGAGATCGACATCCAGTTCCTGGAGCGTCGGCCCGATCTCCTCAGGCCGATCAGCTCACCCCAAAGTCTTCACGACCTCGCCATCGCCGCAACGCTGGCGGAACATGAGGTGCGGGAAGGTCGGCGGCCCGCCCTGGCTTCCGACGAAGCATCCACCAGCCAATGGACCAGACAGGCGCGGAGCGAAGCGCTTCGGTGACGGAGCTCCGTATCCTCCGTCTTGCCGCCGGCGGAGATGGGGTAGGGCGGCTGCCCGACGGCAAAACTGTCTTTGTGCCTCGCACCGCTCCGGGCGATCTGGTCGAGCTGAGCGAGGTTCGCGACCACAAGCGGTTCGCTCGTGCCCGCGTCCAGCGAGTGGTCGAGCCTTCGCCCCTGCGAGTGGACCCTCGCTGTCCCCACTATGTGGCGGACGAGTGCGGCGGCTGCCAGCTCCAGCATCTGGAGTATCAGGCGCAGCTCTCGGCCCGCCAGTCTTTTATCGGCGATGCACTCCGCCGTCTCGGTAAGCGCGATGTACCGGATCCGCCCATTGTACCCGCGGCCAAGCCCTTCGACTACCGCACCAAGCTGACGCTGCACGTGAGCGCCGGGGGGCGGCGGATCGGTCTCCATCGCTACGACCGTCCCGATCAGGTGTTCGATCTCGTCTGGTGCCACATCACGGTGCCTGAGCTGATGACGATGTGGCAAGCGGTTCGGAAGCTTCGCACCCTGCTGCCGCCTGCTCTCGAGCAGGTCGTGCTCCGGCTCGATCGATCCGGGGGCCGGCACCTGCTCCTGCGAGTGGGTAAGAGCGAGGTATGGTCCGGAGCCCAGCGCCTGCTCCGGGCGATGCAGCGCGACGGCATCACTGCGACCATCTGGTGGCAGCCGGAGGGCGGGGCGGCGCGGGCGGTCGCCGGGGCGGGTGAGGCGTACCCGGCTACCGTATTCGAGCAGGTGCATCCGGAGATGGGCGATCGGGTCCGGGAATTCGCCGTGCAGCAGCTCGGCGACGTCGCTGGTCATAAGGTTTGGGATCTCTATGCCGGCATCGGAGAGACCACGGAAAGGCTCCTCAGGCACGGTGCCATCGTGGAAAGCGTGGAGCTCGATCGCCGTGCCGTGGCGGAAGCCGAGGCGAGCGGGTCGGCCGCGCGCCGACACACTGGGCGGGTGGAGGATGTCTTGCGAGAGCTGCGGCCACCCGACCTGGTGATCGTCAACCCGCCACGGAGTGGCCTGGACGCGCGAGTGAGCGCTGAGCTCGAGCGGCTGGTCCCTCGCCGGCTGGTTTACATCTCGTGTGACCCCGCCACACTGGCCCGCGATCTCCAGCGGCTCCCGCACTTCGATCTGAAGCTCGTGCAGGCCTTCGACCTCTTCCCCCAGACGACGCACGTGGAGACGGTGGCAGTGCTGGAGCCGACATGAAATACGTAGTGCTGTTGGACGGACAAACCATCGAGGTCGATGTAGATGGTGACCGCGTTACCGTCGACGGGCACACTCACAGCGCCACTCTGGCAGCGATTCCCGGAACACCGCTCCGTCAGCTCCTGATCGACGGCAGGCCGTTGACCCTCTCCGTCGAGGCCGTCGGCCGGGGCCGCTGGGCGCTCACTCCCAAGGGCGAGCGCTGGGAGATGGAGGTGCTCGATGAGCGGACCCAGCACATTCGCAGCCTGGCCGGCGGCGGCGCTCAGCGCCGGGCGGCCGGAGTCCTGAAGGCACCCATGCCCGGTCTGGTCGTCCGGGTCCAGGTTCAGCCGGGCGAGCAGGTGGCTGCCGGCGCCCCGCTCGTGGTCCTGGAAGCGATGAAGATGGAGAACGAGCTCAAGGCCGGTGCGCCGGCAGTGGTGAAGTCGGTGCGGGTTGCCCCAGGCGAGGCGGTGGAGAAGGGACAAGTCCTGGTGGAGTTCGAGGGTTGACCCAAGCCCGGGCTGCTCGCTATCTTGTGAGTCTGTTTCAGTTTGGCCCAGTCCAAAGCTCAAGGCAGCGGAGTCGATGAAGACATTTACCGCCACACCGGCGGACATCACCCACGACTGGCACCTAGTCGATGCGGAAGATGTTCCCCTCGGACGGCTCGCTAGCCGCGTGGCCCAGCTCATTCGCGGCAAGCACAAGCCGACCTATACGCCCCACATGGACGGGGGCGATTTCGTGGTGGTCATCAACGCTTCCAAGGTTAAGCTGACCGGCCGGAAGCTGACCAACAAGATGTATTTCCGCCACACCGGCTACATGGGCCACGAGCGCTTTACGGCGGCGCGCGATCTGCTCGCCAAGCACCCCGACCGGGTCATCGAGAAGGCCGTGTTCGGCATGCTGCCGAAGACGTCGCTCGCCAAGCAAAAGATGCGGGGCAAGCTCAAGGTGTACGCTGGCCCTGAGCACCCCCACGCTGCGCAGCAGCCCAAACCGTTTTCCGTTACCCAGTCCAAGGCGAGCGCATGACAGCGACACCGCAGTTCCGCTGGCAGGCAGTCGGCCGGCGCAAGACCAGTGTCGCCCGGGTGTACCTCACCCCCGGCACCGGCAAGTGGGACATCAACGGCCGGACGCTCGGCGACTATTTCCCGAGACCGTCCCTGGTGCAGCATATCCAGCAATCCTTCACCGCCACGGACACCCTGGGCGCCTTCGACGTCAAGGCGCACGTGAACGGCGGTGGGCAGGCGGGCCAAGCGGGTGCCTTGCGCCATGCCATTGCCCGGGCCCTGGTCGAGGCCGATGGTCAGCATCGCCTCAAGCTCCGTGCGGCAGGCCTCATGACCCGCGATCCTCGCGCGGTCGAGCGCAAGAAGCCCGGCCGGCCGGGCGCGCGGAAGCGGTTCCAGTTCAGCAAGCGCTAGAGCGCTTGCTGAAGGCGGGGCAGCGGGGCAGCGGGGCAGCGGGGCGGGCTTGCCGGTGAAAGAAATCGGGATTGGACCCGTCACCGGAACAAACTGCCCCGCCGCCCTGCGGCCCCGCTGAAAATCTCACATCGCGGGATCCGGTTGTGGGTGTCCTGAGGCGCAGCCGAAGGATCTCAACCGGAGATGAACGCGGTGGACGCCTAACCCTCAATCGGATCGGAAGTCACAGAACGCATGGCACAGCCCCAACTGCAGGACCTGCTCGAAGCCGGTGTGCATTTCGGTCACCAGACTCGCCGGTGGAATCCGAAAATGCGGCGCTTCATCTTCGCCGAGCGCTCGGGCATCTACATCATCGATCTCCAGAAGACCCTCCGGCAGATCACCAAGGCCCAGGAACTTCTCCGGAACGTCGTGCTCAAGGGCGAGGGGGTGCTCTTCGTCTGCACCAAGAAGCAGCTCAAGGCCATCGTGCAGGCCGAGGCGGAGGCCTGCGCCGCGTACTACGTCACCGAGCGCTGGCTGGGTGGCATGCTCACGAACTTCCAGACCCTCAAGAAGCAGATTCGCCGGCTTCGGGAGCTGGAGCAGGGTGCGGCCGAGGGCGACTTCGAGAACTACACCAAGAAGGAAAAGCTGCTCTTCGAGCGGGAGCGGGTAAAACTCAGCCGGAATCTGGAAGGCATCAAGGGGATGGGCCGGCTGCCTGGTGCGCTGTTCGTGGTGGACGCCAAGAAGGAGAAGATCGCCGTCGCCGAGGCCAACAAGCTGGGCATTCCCGTGGTGGCCATCGTGGACACCAACGCTGACCCGGACGTGATCACGGTGCCGGTGCCCGGCAACGACGACGCCATCCGGTCGGTTTCCCTCATCACGGCCGCCTTGTCCGACGTGATCAAGGAAGCGCGGACCCAGATGCCGATGCGTGAGGTCACCGAGGATCTGGACGCGGAGACCTACAGCACCGACGCGGGGAGCGAAGGCGACGCCGATGCCGACCGCAAGCGCCGCCGGCCCCGCCGGAAGCGGCGGCCGAAGCCCGAGGCGATCGCGGCCCGGCTCAAGACCGATGCCGATGCCGAGGGAGTTGCCGAAGCGGCAGCACCCAGCGCGGCGAGTGACGCTGGCGCGTAAGCCGCTGAGCCGGATGCATTCTCCGCCGCTCTAGGCCTGTGGGGCCGGGAGCGGCGGCTTTACTATTCACCCCTGAGCTGATCGGGTTGGAGATTATGGCAAGCACGACGATTTCGCCGAAAGACGTAAGCGAGCTGCGGGTCCGCACTGGCGCCGGCATGATGGATTGCAAGCGGGCGCTGGAGGAGTCCAGCGGCGACATGGACAAGGCCTCGGAGATCCTGCGCAAGAAGGGGATCGCCAAGGCCGAAAAACGTACCGGGAAGACGGCCTCCCAGGGGCTCGTGGTGAGCTACATCCACCACAACAACCAGGTGGGGGTGCTCCTCGAGCTCAATTCCGAGACCGACTTCGTGGCCCGCACCGACGACTTTGCCGAGCTGGCGCGAGCGATCGCCATCCACATCGCCTCGGCCGATCCGATCGGGGTCAATCCGGAAGACGTGCCCGCGGAGCTGATCGAGCGGGAGCGGCGGATCGCCGAGGACCAGGTGGCCAAGGAGGGCAAGCCGGAGAACATCCGCGCCAAGATCGTCGAGGGCAAGATCAAGAAGTTTGTGGCCGAGCGCACTCTGCTGGAGCAGCCGTTCGTGCGGGATGACAAGAAAACGGTGGGCCAGCTCATCAAGGAAGCCTCAGGAAAGCTGGGCGAGGCAATCTCCGTCCGGCGCTTTGCGCGATTCAAAATCGGAGAAGTTTGATGGCTCTCGCCTACACCCGCGCCCTGCTCAAGATCTCGGGCGAGGCGCTGGGAGGCGAGAAAGGCTTCGGGCTCGATTTCCAGACGGTCGAGGCCTTTGCCAAGGAAGTAAAGGCGGTGCACGCCCTCGGCGTGCACCTCGCTCTCGTGGTGGGTGGGGGCAATATCATTCGCGGCACGGCGGCCAGTCAGGAGGGGATTGACCGCGTCTCGGCGGACTACATGGGCATGCTGGGCACGGTCATCAACGCGCTCGCGTTGCAGGACGTGCTGGAGAAGATCGGGGTCAACACCCGGGTGATGACCGCCATCCGCATGGAATCGGTGGCCGAGCCCTACATCCGCCGCCGCGCCATCCGCCACCTGGAGAAAGGGCGGCTCATCATCTTTGCCGCAGGCACCGGCAATCCGTTCTTCTCCACCGACACCGCCGGCGTGCTCCGAGCGCTCGAGATCGAGGCCCAGGTGATCCTCAAGGCCACCAACGTGGACGGGATCTACACCAACGATCCCAACAAGGACCCCAAGGCTACCCTCCTCCGTCAGGTCACCTACCAAGACGCAATCGTCAAGAACTACGCGGTCATGGACGCCAACGCCTTCGGGCTCTGCAAGGCCAATCAGCTTCCCATTGTGGTCTTCAACATCAACCAGCCCGGCGCAATCAAGCGCGTGCTTGAGGGCGATCCGGACGTGGGGACCATCGTCCGATGAGCACCATCCCCGAACTGACGAAGCATGCCCGGGATCTGATGCACAAAGCGGTGGAGAGTACCAAGCGCGAGTTCAGCTCCATCCGAAGCGGTAAGGCCAGCACGTCGCTCCTGGATATCGTGCGGGTGGAGGCGTACGGCGGCCACGTTCCGCTCAATCAGGTGGCGATGGTGGCGGCCCCTGAGCCCCGGCTGCTGACGGTGCAGCCCTTCGACAAGTCTCTTGCCCAGGCGATCGAGAAGGCCATCCGCGATTCGGATCTGGGCCTCAATCCCGCCACCCAGGGGAACCTCATCCGGGTGCCGCTGCCGGCCCTCTCCGAGGAGCGGCGCAAAGACCTGGTCAAGGTGGTGCACAAGCTGGGCGAGGAAGGCCGTATTGCGGTGAGACACGCGCGGACCGACACGCTCTCCAAGGTCAAGAAGCTCGAGAAGATCTCAGAGGACGACAAGCGCCACGCCGAGAAGGAAGTCCAGAAGCTCACCGACGAGCACATCAAACAGATCGAAGCGCTCATCCACGCGAAAGAAGCGGAAATCTTGGAAGTCTGAGCGGATGAGCAACGACCTGCTTCAGCGCGTTCGAGTCCATGGGGCGGTACCCGCCCACATCGCGATCATCATGGATGGGAATGGGCGGTGGGCCAAGGGTCGCTCACTTCCCCGGCCACTGGGGCACCACGCCGGGATGAAAGCGGTGCGGGAGGTGGTGGAGGGGTGCCTCGAGGCCGGCGTGGGCGTGCTGACGCTGTTCGCGTTCAGCCAGGAGAACTGGCAGCGCCCCGCCGGTGAGATCGAGGCGCTGATGACGCTGCTCGAGGAGTACATTGCCAGGGAAGCGAACGAGCTCCGAAGCCAGGGAGTATCGGTCCGGGTCCTGGGTCATCTGGAGCGGCTGGGGACGGGCGCTCGCCGCGCCGTCGAGCGGATCATGGCCGAGACGGCCGAAGGCCGGGCGCTGGCCCTCAACCTCTGCATCTCCTACAGCGCTCGGGCGGAGATCGCCCGGGCCGCAAGGCTTCTGGCCGAGTCGGCCGCGGCCGGCCGGCTCGATCCAAAGGACATCGATGAGGACGCGGTCGGACGGATGCTCTACACCGCCGAATGGCCCGACCCCGATCTCCTGATCCGCACGTCCGGCGAGATGCGCATCTCCAACTTCCTGCTGTGGCAGCTCGCCTACGCAGAGCTCTATGTCACTCCCGTGCTGTGGCCGGACTTCACTCGTCGCCATCTGTTCGAGGCAATCCTGGAGTTTCAGCGGCGCGAGCGCCGCTTCGGACGCGTCGAAGCCGGATGAGCATGGATTCGAATCTGGTCCGGCGCGTCGGGTTCGCGGTCATTGCGATCCCCCTCGCGCTTGCCGTAGTGTGGTATGGCGGTGTGCCGCTTACGCTCCTGCTTGCGGCGGCGGGCGCGCTCGGCGCCCGCGAGCTGTTCGATCTGGCTGCCCGCCAGGGCATTCGCGCAATGCGCTCCTTCGGTCTGGTCAGCGCTGCGGCGCTCGCCCCGATCACCTACGCCGTCCTGGTCGCAGCCGATTTTCGCGCGACTGTGCTGGCGGCATGGCCCTACGTCGCGGCGATCTGGCTCGTCGTCCTGCTCACACTGGTGCTGGCGACCAGGTCCCCGGCAGACAAGCCGCTGTCCGCCGCCGCCGTCACGCTCTTGGCGGTTGCCTATACCAGCGCGCTGCCGGCGTTCCTCATCGCCATTCGGCACAACCGCTATCCCGAACGATCCTGGGCCGGCGCCTGGTTAGTGTTCTTCCCGCTGGTGGTGACGTGGGTGTGTGACACGGCTGCGATGTTCGGCGGCCGGACCTTTGGCGGACCCAAGCTCGCGCCTACGGTCAGTCCGGGAAAGACCTGGTCGGGCAGTACAGCCGGGTTGGTGGGAGGGACGCTCATGGCTCCCCTGTTCGGTTCTCTCATCCTGCCCCGGGTCGGAGTCGAGGTGCCGCTCTGGCAACTCGTGGTCATCGCGGGGGTGTTGACCATCATCGGGCAACTCGGCGATCTGGCCGAGTCGCTGTTCAAGCGTGAAGCTGGAGTGAAGGATTCGAGCCATTTGATACCGGGTCACGGCGGAGTGCTCGACCGCTTCGATTCTCTCTATTTCGTGGTTCCCACGGCTGCGGCGCTGTACCGCTGGTTTGGAGTCATCTGATGAGCGTAGCGCGGACCCAGTCCCGAGCCCAGGCTTCCGCTCCGAGCGAAGCCCGGCCTCGAGTTCAGCGGGGAGTGGCCCTGCTCGGGTCTACCGGCTCCATCGGCCGCAGCACCCTCGACGTGCTGCGCCGGCAAGGCGAGCACTTCCGCCTGGTGGCCCTGACGGCGGGGCGGAACCAGGACGAGATGGAGAGCCAGGTGGCTGAATGGCGTCCGTCCTACGCCGGGCTTGCCGGGATCGCCAGTGACGCGAGGTGGCCCACCGGCCCGGAGGTCCTGGTGGAGGCGGCTACCCATCCCGACGCCGACATCGTCGTGAACGCGGTGGTTGGAGCCGCCGGGCTCGAGGCCACGCTGGCAGCGCTCCGGGCAGGCAAGCGGGTCGCGCTGGCCAATAAGGAGACTCTGGTCATGGCCGGCGACCTGGTGGCTCAGGCCGCGTGCGCCGGCGGCGGCGAGATCGTCCCGATCGATTCGGAGCACAGCGCCGTACTCCAGTGCATCACCGGCCGAAACGAGGACAGTCTGGCGCGCCTCATCCTGACGGCTTCGGGGGGGCCGTTCCGCGAGTGGCCTGCCGAGCGAGTCTGGCACGCCACCGTCGAGGAAGCACTGAGGCACCCGACCTGGCACATGGGCCACAAGATCACGGTGGACTGCGCCACACTTGCCAACAAGGCCCTCGAGCTGATCGAGGCGCATTATCTGTTCCGGCTGCCCTACGATGCGCTCGAGGTGGTCGTCCATCCGCAGAGCGTGGTCCACGCATTCGTGGAGTTCTGCGACGGAAGCGTGTTGTCTCAGCTCGGCTTCCCCAGCATGGAGCTGCCGATCCTGTACGCCCTCACCCATCCGGAGCGGCTCCCCGATACCGGCGTGCGGCGCTTCGACCCGGTGGCGGCGGGTCCGCTCACCTTCGAGCCGGTCCGGACGGATGTATTTCGCGCTCTGAGCTGCGGGGTTGCCGCCGGTCGGGCCGGGGGAACGGCCCCGGCGGTGTTCAACGCCGCCAATGAGGTGGCGGTTGCCGCCTTTCTGAGGGGTGCGATTCCGTTTGGCCGGATCAGCGAGACCATCGAGCGGGTGCTCGACGCCCATACGCCGTCAGCCGCCGGCTCGGTCGAATCTGTCCGAGCTGCCGACGGCTGGGCCCGCAAGCAGGCCGAGCAGAGTGTGAGGCAATAATGCCGTTCACGATCCTGGCGCTCATCGTCGTACTCGGCGTCCTCATCTTTGTCCATGAGGCGGGGCACTTCGTGGCCGCCAAGTGGGCCGGAATCTACGTCCATCGTTTCTCTCTCGGCCTCGGTCCGCCGATTCCCTGGCTGACCTTCCGCCGGGGGGAGACCGAATATTCGATCTCCTGGCTGCCACTCGGTGGCTACGTGAAGATGGCCAGCCGGGAGGAGGATATCGGCAGCAGTGCGCTGGAGGGAGGCGCTCCGTCGCAGCCCGTGCCGCCGGACCGGGTCTTCGAGGCGAAGCCGATCTGGAAACGCATGGTGGCCACTCTCGACGGCGTCACCATGAACGCCCTGTTCGCCTGGGCCGTGTTTGGCTTCCTCGCCTACAAGAACGGGCGCCAGATCGATCCCGTCACCACCGTGGGCCGGGTGGTGGAAGAGCTGGTTCCGCCGGAAGCCGCGGCGCTGAAGGAGATTCGGCCCGGCGCGCGCATCATCCGGGTCAACGGGGACTCGGCAAAGACCTGGGATCAGGTGGTCTCGACCATCGCCAACACCCCCGACCCGGACGTGCGAATCGAGCTGGATGACGGATCTGTGCTGGTCCTGCCGATCCATCCCGATGCGTTGGAGGAACGACTGAAGGCGGCGCAATCGCTTCAGCCCTTCCGGGCACCGGTGGTGGGTCAGGTGCTGCCTGATAAGCCCGCCGCTCGTGCCGGGATCCAGGAGGGCGACACTGTCGTGGCGGTCAATAGCCGCCGGGTGGAGCAGTGGTACGATCTCCTCGAGGTGCTCCAGTCCAGCGCCGGGCGCGACCTGACGATCGATGTTGCCCGGGGGCCCCAGCGTCTGAGCTTCAAGGTTCGGCCGTATGTGGACACGATCCCGGGGCCCGATGGTAAGCCCCGGGCGGTGGGACGAATCGGCGTGGGCGTCGGTCCCGCGCTCGCCTCCGAAAAGCTCACCTTGGGCCAAGCCATCGCCGAAGGTGGCAAGGCCACCCTCAAGGCGTCCACCCAGATCGTTCGAACCGTACGGGGGCTCTTCAGTGGACGGATCTCGGGGCGAACGGTCGGCGGACCGATTCTAATCGGCCAACTGGCCGGACAGAGTGCCCGACTGGGGTTGGATACGTTCCTTGGCTTCATGGCCCTGATCTCGATCAACCTGGCGATCCTGAACCTCCTGCCGGTGCCGGTCCTCGATGGGGGACAGTTCCTGTTCCTGCTGGCCGAGGCGGTCATCCGCCGCCCCCTGCCGGTCAAGCTGCGGGACCGACTGACCACGGTCGGTCTGGTGCTCATCGTGCTGCTGATGGGGCTCGCATTCTCCAATGATCTGAGGCGGATCTTTGGGGGATAGCCAGACTTGCTTCGAGTCACCCCCCTGGCTTATTTTCCCGTGCTACAACGGATTACGAGGCGCGACATTGTACCAGAGGATGCCAGCAGCATGAGCTTTGACAAGCAAAGTGTGGTGGTCCAACACCGGGCCCACGAGACTGACACGGGGTCGACCAAGGTGCAGGTGGCTCTGCTCACCGAGCGGATCAACTCGCTCACGGACCACTTCCGGACCCACTTGAAGGACCACCACAGCCGCCGCGGTCTGCTCAAGATGGTCGGGACCCGCCGCCGGTTGCTCACCTATCTGAAGCGAAGCGACCTGGCCACCTACCGAGCGCTCATCGAGCAGCTTGGCCTCCGGCACTAGCAGTCGCGCGAAACACGGGGCGTCCTGATCCAATCGGGGCGCCCTTCTGTATTTCGAGTCAGGACCCCCGACTGGAAGCAAAGACGCCATCCACAGAGAGAGAGAGAAGAGAAGTGACCGTACAACGAATCGAAACCCAGTTCGCCGGACGCCCGCTGATGCTCGAGACGGGCCGACTGGCAAGGCAAGCCGCCGGTTCCGCCGTCGTCCGCTATGGCGATACGATGGTGATCGCAGCAGTAACCGTTTCCACCAATATCTCCACCCTCCCGTTCTTCCCCCTCACCGTCGAATACCGCGAGAAGACCTATGCCGCCGGAAAGATCCCGGGCGGGTTCCTCAAGCGGGAGGGCCGGCCATCCGACAAGGAAATTCTGGCCAGCCGGCTGATCGACCGGTCCATCCGGCCGCTCTTTCCGGAGGGGTTCAAGAACGAAGTGCAGGTATTCGTCACCGTCCTGTCGGCAGACCAGGAAAACGATGCCGACGTTCTGGGCGTGGTCGCTGCCGCCAGTGCGCTCGGCCTCTCGACGGTGCCCTGGAACGGCCCGCTGGCGGCGGTACGAGTCGGCCGGGTGGAAGGCAACTGGATTCTGAATCCCACCTTCCAACAGCTCGAGTTCTCCAGCGTCGATGTGGTAGTGAGCGGATCGGCCGACTCGATCGTGATGGTCGAGGGCGGTTCGCTCGAAATCTCCGAGGCCGAGATCATCGAGGCACTGAAGGTGGCACAGAAAGGAATTCGCGAGCTTCTCGGCCTCCAGAAGCGGTTGATCGACCAGGCCGGGCCGGTCCAGAAGATCAAGTGGACCAAGGCCGAGCCCGATCCGGTGCTGCTCGCCAGGGTGCGGCAGCTTGCCGAAGAGCCCATGGCTCAGGCTATCAACGCCAAGGACAAAGCGAATCGCTCGTCCAACGTAAAGGCGGTCAAGGACCAGATTCTTCAAACTCTGCTCCTCGAGCACACGGAGCGGGGACGTGATATCAGCGAGGAGCTGGAGGAAATCGAATACCGCGTGATGCGGAAGCAGGTCCTGGAGCGCTCCGAGCGGGTCGATGGCCGGGACCTCGACACCATCCGGCCGATCTCGGTCGAGACCGGCGTGCTACCCCGCACCCATGGGTCGGCGCTGTTCACCAGAGGTCAGACCCAGGCGCTGGTTGCGGCGACGCTGGGTACCAGCGACGACGAGCAGCGGATCGACAGCATCGACGTGGCCGGTGAGACGACCAAGTCGTTCATGCTGCACTATAACTTCCCGCCGTACTCCACCGGCGAGGTCAAGATGATGCGGGGCACCAGCCGCCGGGAGATCGGTCACGGTGCCTTGGCGGAGCGGGCCTTGCAACCGCTGCTTCCGCACTATGAGGACTTCCCATACACCCTGCGCATTGTCTCCGAGATCCTGGAGTCGAACGGCTCGTCTTCGATGGCCACGGTCTGCGGCGGTTCGCTGGCCCTGATGGATGCGGGCGTGCCGATCAAAGCCGCCTGTGCCGGGGTCGCCATGGGCTTGATCAAGGAAGGCGACAAGGTGGCGATCCTCACCGATATTCTCGGCTCAGAGGACCACCTGGGCGACATGGACTTCAAGGTGGCCGGCACCGAGAAGGGGATCACCTCGATCCAGATGGACATCAAGATCATGGGCCTCGAGCTCAAGATCATGGAGCAGGCGCTGGAGCGGGCCCGGAAGGGTCGCCTGCACATCCTCCAGGAGATGGCCAAGGCGTTGCCGACGCCCCGCACCGAGCTGTCGAAGTACGCGCCCCGCATCTTCACCATGCAGATCAAGCCCGACAAGATTGGCGACGTCATCGGTCCGAAGGGCAAGACTATCCGCGGCATTCAGGACGCGACGGGCGCCAAGATCAGCATCGAGGACACCGGAGTGGTCACGATCTCCGCCGTAGGCGGCGAGGCCGGCGAGAAGGCCCGCGCCATGGTCGCCGCGATCACCACGGAGCCTGAAGTCGGCCGGACGTACGAGGGTCCGGTTAAGAGCACCACTGCCTTCGGGGCGTTCGTTGAAATTCTGCCCGGCGTAGAGGGGCTGCTCCACATCAGCGAGCTGCAGCACGGCCGCACCGAGAAGACCGAGGACGTGGTCAAGAAGGGCGACATCGTTCAGGTCAAACTGCTCGAGGTGGACGACCGCGGCCGAATGAAGCTCTCCCGGAAGGCGCTGCTACCCAAGAGCTAGCCACCCTCGTGGACACGGCTCGACTCGACGAAGGGTTGCTCAGGACCACGGCGCCAAACGGGCTGGTGGTCCTGACAGAACGGCTGCCGGGTGTACGCTCGGCAGCCGTTGGCATCTACGTACGAACCGCCAGCGCGCATGAGCGGCCCGACCAGCTCGGGATCTCTCACCTCCTCGAGCACATGGTTTTCAAGGGGACCGAGCGCCGCACCGCGCGGGAGCTGGCGCTGGAGCTCGAGGTGCGAGGCGGCGGTCTCGACGCATTCACCGGCCGCGATTACACCAGCTACCAGGCTCACATTCTCGACGCCGATCTGCCTCTGGCCGTCGAGATCCTCACTGACCTGGTGCGTCACCCCCTCCTCCGCCAAACCGATCTCGAATCCGAGCGCAACGTGGTCCTCGAGGAGATCAACGCGGTCGCCGACACGCCGGACGATCTGGTCTTCGAGCTCCATGCCCGGGTACTCTGGCCGGAACATCCCTACGGCTACTCGATACTGGGAACTCGCGAAACGCTGGAAGCACTCTCCGCCGGCGACCTGCGCGCTCTGCACGAGGGAGGCTACTACCGCGGGAACTGCGTAATTGCCGCCGCAGGGCATGTGAGCCACGAACAGCTGCTCACGGTTCTCGAGCGGGAAGGCTGGTTCGAGGGTACCACGCGGGAGGTGCCGCGAGGGCCTGTGGTGCCCGAGCCCGGCGTTCGCGGCGCCAGTGTCACCGAGGAGCGAGACACGGCCCAGACCCACATCGTCTTCGGCACCGACACCTTTCCGCTGCGTGATCCTCGGCGTTTCCCGCTGGCCATTCTCACCAACGTGTTCGGGGGTGGGATGTCGAGCCGCCTGTTCCAGCGGATACGGGAAGAGCTGGGGCTGGCCTATGGGGTGTTCGCCTTCAAGCAGTTCTTCCAGGGCTCGGGCCAGCTTGGCGTGTATGTCGGGACCCAGGTCGCAACCGCCGACCGGGCGATCGAGGCCATCCGCGAGGAGTACGCCAAAATCGCCCGCGAGGGGCTCCCTCTGGCGGAACTGACCAACGGCAAGCAGCAGCTCAAGGGACAGATCATGCTCTCGCTCGAGAGTCCGGCTGCCCGAATGGGCCGCCTGGCCGGCTTCATCCTGCACGACGACGACTACCGGCCCCTGGACGAAATGCTGGCGGAGATCGATCGGGTGACGCCGGAGCAAGTTGCCGCCGTCGCCGGCGAGTTCTTCGCGCCGGAACGGCAGACGGTTGTACGTTTGGGGCCTAAAAACGGTAAGCGGTGAGCGGTGAGAGGTAAGCGGGAGCTCGGAAGCTCGCCCGCTCATCATCTACCGCTCACCGCTTACTGCTCACCGCTCACGGCTATCAACAAAGCTGTCACTTAAGAGGAGCTATGAAGATCGGCGTCCCAAAGGAGATCAAGACCAACGAGAATCGGATTGCACTGGTCCCGGCGGGCGCCGAGGCTCTGGTGGCGGCGGGGCATTCGGTGGTCGTGGAGCAGGGAGCGGGCAGCGGAAGCGGCTTTACCGATGATGGCTACCGGGCGGTCGGCGCCTCGATCCTGCCCACCGCCGACGAGGTATGGCAGCAGGCCGAGATGGTCATGAAGGTGAAGGAGCCAATCGCGGTTGAATGGCCCCGCATGCGGCGAAGCCAGGTGATCTACACCTACTTCCATTTCGCCGCCGCTGAGGACCTGACCCGCGCCGTCATTGCATCAGGCGCGATCGCCATCGCCTACGAAACGGTCCAGCTCGAAAGCGGCGAGCTGCCGCTGCTGACCCCGATGTCCGAGGTCGCTGGGCGGATGGCGGTCCAGGAAGGCGCCAAGTACCTGGAGAAGGTCTTCGGGGGCAGCGGGATCCTGCTCGGCGGAGTACCCGGCGTGGCGCCGGGCGAGGTGGCGATCATCGGCGGTGGTGTGGTCGGGATCAACGCGGCGAAGATGGCGGCCGGGCTGGGTGCCCACGTAACCATCCTGGACATCTCGCTCGACCGGCTTCGCTACCTTAACGATGTACTGCCGGCCAACGTGGACACGGTCTATTCCAACCGGCACAACATCCTGGATGCGATCCGGCGGGCGGACCTGGTAGTCGGCGCGGTCCTCCTCCCGGGCGCCAAGGCGCCGCACCTGGTCAAGCGGGCCGACTTGAAGCTGATGAAACCGGGGTCGGTCATCGTGGACGTCGCCGTCGATCAGGGCGGATGCGTCGAGACGATCAAGCCGACCACCCACGAGAACCCCACCTACTTCGTAGACGGCATTCTGCACTACGCCGTGGCAAATATGCCTGGCGGGGTGCCTCGAACGTCTACCCTCGCCCTCACCAATGCTACGCTGCCATACGGACTTAAGCTCGCCAAGCAGGGCTGGCGTGCGGCGTGCAAGTCCGATCCTGCGCTGCGGCTCGGCTTGAACGTCGTCGAGGGGAAAGTGGTCTACCCCGGAGTTGCCGAGGCCTTCCGCCTCCCTCTGACAGACGTCAACACCGTTGTCTGAGCGGGTAAGCTCGGAACGCGCGGTCGAGGTCCTGATCGCGCGCCTCCCCCTCGCCGAGGGGCTCCCGATCCCGAGCCCCGCGACGCCCGGCTCGGCTGGGTACGACCTGGCTAGCGCCGAGGACGGAGACCTGGCCCCGCTCGAGCGACGGCTGTTCCGCACCGGTTTCAGCATCGCGGTACCGGCTGGTTACGAGTGCCAGCTCAGGCCCCGCTCGGGTCTGGCGCTCCGCCACGGTATCACCTTGCCCAACACCCCGGCCACGATCGACAGCGACTATCGGGGCGAGTTGATGGTAGCCCTGGTGAATCTGGGGACCCAGACGTTCAGGGTGACACGGGGCATGCGCATCGCCCAGATGGTCGTCGCACGGGTGGAGCGAGTGGCATTTCGCCCCGTCGACGCGTTACCACCGACCGCAAGAGGCACGGGTGGATTCGGAAGTAGCGGGAGTTGACCTTGTCTATTTACCTTCTCCACCCATGTGCCTAGCGGCTCCTCGATGAAGCTTCCCCACATGAATGTGATGTCATGGTTTCCCGCGAACGAAATCGCGGTGGATCTGGGAACGGCCAACACCCTCATCTATGTCAAAGGGGAAGGCATCGTCCTCAACGAGCCCTCGGTCGTGGCGATCGAAAAGGCGACCGGGAAGATCAAGGGGATCGGGCTCGAGGCCAAGCGGATGCTGGGGCGGACCCCGGATGGAATTCTGGCGGTGCGTCCCTTGAAGGACGGCGTGATCGCCGACTTCGATGTCACCGAAAAGATGCTGCGGTATTTCCTGAAGACGATCATCGACAAGCACGTGTTCCGGGTAAAGCCCAGGGTCATCGTGTGCGTACCGTCGGGGATCACCGAGGTCGAGCGCCGCGCCGTGCGCGACTCCGCCGAGACCGCGGGGGCCAAGCAGGTGCTGATGGTGGCGGAGCCCATGGCGGCGGCCATCGGTGTGGGTCTTCCCGTCGAAACTCCCACCGGAAACATGGTGATCGACATCGGCGGTGGCACTACCGAGATCGCGGTCATCGCCCTCTCCGGCATCGTCTCCGACGCCTCCATCCGCACCGGAGGTGACGAGATGGACCAAGCGATCGTGCAGTTCATGCGCAAGAACTACAACCTGCTGGTTGGGGAGCCCACCGCCGAGGCCATCAAGATCAAGATCGGTTCCGCCGCTCCCACTGGCGACGAGCGGGAGATGGAAGTGAAGGGGCGGGATCTCGTCTCCGGCATTCCCAAGACCGTACGGGTGCATTCGACCGAGATCCGGGAAGCGGTGCAGGAGCCGATTCAGCAGATCGTGGACGCGGTGCGGCGGGCGCTCGAGATCACGCCGCCCGAGCTGGCCAGCGATATCGTGGATCGCGGCATCGTCATGACCGGCGGCGGCGCCCTCATCCGTGGACTCGATCTGCTTCTCGCCCAGGAAACCGGACTGCCGATCCACGTCGATGAGGATCCTCTGACCTGCGTCGTGCGCGGAACCGGCCGAATCCTCGATGACTTCGAGAAATACCGCAGCGTTCTGTCCTCCTGAGCATGACCTTCGAATCCGATCGTCGTTACACCCGCCGCGACACTGTCTTACTTCTCCTGTGCCTGACGCTGTCGCTGGCCGCCCTCTTCTCTCCCGCTGCCTGGGGCAACAACCTTGCGGCGACGCTGCGGGGGACCGTGCTCTCCCCACTGGTCTGGCTCCAGGCCCGGGCGGAAGAGGGACGCACCAGCCGGGTTCGCTTCCGCGCCGTGACGACGGAGCGGGACTCTGCCTCCTATCTCGCCCAGTTCCTTCCGTCGCTCCGCGCGGAGAACGAGCGCCTCAGGCAGCTTCTGCGGCTCAGCCACCGGCTTACCGCCTCCTACGTCGCCGCCGAGGTGCTGCATCAGCCTCAGGCCACCGATAGCCGCACCTTGCTGCTCAGCGTGGGCTCCCGCCAGGGGGTTGCCCCGTTCAACCCGGTCGTGGCGCCAGAGGGCCTGATCGGAGTGATTCTCAGCGTGTCTGGTACGAGCAGCATCGCGATGTCGTGGGCCCATCCGGAATTCAGGGTCAGCGCCTTCACCATCGGCGGCAACGCGTTCGGCGTCGTGGCACCCTCGATCGAGGGGCGGAACAATGAGGGGGCGCTTGAGTTCCGCGGAGTCCCCTACCGCGACTCGGTGCCGCTGGGAACGCTGGTGCTCTCCTCCGGCCTGGGCGGCGTGTTCCCCAAGGGCATTCCGGTGGGGACCGTGATCGGCACCGTGCGGGAGGAAGCCGGATGGGAGCGAGTGTACCGCCTCCGGCCGGCGGCGAACCCCGGCTCCGCGGCACACGTCCTGGTGCTACTCGGATCCCGCGGCGGCGATCTGGCTCCTGCCTTTCCCAGTGACTCGGTGATTGAAGCGCTCCGGCTGGACTCGATCGCGCGGGTACGCCGCGCCGATTCAGTGGCTCAGGCGGTGAAGGCGGCCACTCAGGCTGTGAGGGCGGCGAGTCAGGCTGCGAAGGCGGCCAGAGCGGCACGGCGCGATTCGCTGGCCCGAACCTCACCGATCCTCGGTGGTACCTCGACCGGGCAACCGGAAGCGCAGCCCGAGGACTCCAGCCGATGAGCCCCCGACGGGTGACCCGGGCACAGGTGGCCCTCGTGCTGCTGTTGCTGGTCGTTCTTCAGTTCTATATCCGACCCCGCCTCTGGAATGCACGCGTCAGCCCCGACTTCCTGCTGATCGGGCTGATGCTCTTCGCCATGCGCAGCGGGGCGGGGGCAGGCGCGCTGGCCGGTTTCCTCGTGGGATTGATCGAGGATACCCTCACGCCCGCCCGGTTTGGAGCGGCGGCGCTGGCGCACACTGTGGTGGGCTACCTGGCTTCCTGGGGCCGGGCGTTGTTCTTCGCCGACAACATGCTGGTCAACGCGGGGTTCGTCGCGGTGGGCCTCTGGTTACGCGACCTGATCGTATTGGTGGCGAGTGAAACCGACCACCGGCAGCTCCTCACCGAGCTGACGTTCTACAGCCCCATCCAGGCCTTGACCACCGCCGCGTTCGCGCTCGCGTTGCTGCTGACCTTCCGGGCGGTGTTCTCCGTGCGGCTCGACGCATGAACTTCGACTCGTATCGCATTCGGGAGCGAGCGGATATCGCACGCCTCGTGCTCCTGGGGGCGTTTCTGGTCCTGATCGGAGCCTTCTTCCGGACCCAGGTGCTCCAGCACGAGAAGTTCCAGCTCAAGGCGGCGACCAACCGGCTCCGACCGATTCAGCTCACCTCGCCCCGGGGGAGCATCCTCGACCGCAAGGGAAAGGTGCTGGCCGAGAACGTGCCTGGCTACTCGGTCAAGCTCCTTGCCCAGTCGACCGACTCACTGCGGTCCGTGCTCGCCCGGGTTGCCCGATTCGTCCCGCTCGACAGCGCCCGGGTAACCGACATCCTCCAGCGCTACCTGCAGGCCCGCTATCAGCCGGCCCTCGTCTTCGGGGACGCCTCGTTCGACGTCATTGCCAAGCTCGAGGAACACCGCTCGCTGTTGCCGGGGCTGGTGATTCAGGCGGAGCCCAAGCGGCTGTATCCGGCCGGCAAATCCATCGCCCATCTTGTGGGGTACGTCTCGGAGGTCACCGAGGCCGACCTCAATGCCGACCGCTACCCAGGGGCCGTGCTCGGCTCGATTGTAGGAAAGGCGGGGCTCGAGGGGGAGTACGACGACACGCTCAGGGGAATCGAAGGCGTACGCTATATCGAGGTCAACGCGCGCGGCCGTCTGGTGCGGGAGGAGGCGGCCTCTGCCTCGCTCCCGCCGACTCCCGGAAAGCGCATCGTCACAACGATCGATCTGGATCTTCAGCGCTTCGTGGACAGCATCTGGCCCGCCGGGGTCCGTGGAGCGCTCGTGGCGATGACTCCCAACGGCGAGATCCGCGCCCTCTACTCGGCGCCGACGTTCGACCCGAACCACTTTGTGGGAGGGATCTCCTCTGCCCGTTACCCACCCGCGTCTCCATTCAAGCTGGCCATCGCGGCCATGGCTCTCAAGCGAGGGCTGATCAATCTCAACACGACCATGCCCGAACCCTGCCGGGGAGGTCTGCGGCTCGGCAACCGGGTGTTCCGCTGCTGGAAGAAAGAAGGACACGGGACTCTGGATCTCATCGGTGCGGTGGCGGCCAGCTGCGACGTGTACTTCTATCAGCTGGGTCTCCGGCTGGGACTCGACGCCATCCTTCAAGACGGCGTCCTGATGGGATTTCGGGACAAGAGCGGGGTCGACCTCGAGAATGAGCTGAGTCCGATCTATCCGACCTCGCTGGCCTACTTCGACCGTCTCTACGGTCCGCGCCACTGGAGTGCGCCCGGTACCACGCTCAATTTCTCGATCGGGCAGGGCGAGAACACCCAGACTCTGATCAACATGGTCAAGTTCTACCAGGGCTTGGCCGGCCCCGGCGCTACCGTCACCCCGTATATCGTGAAGCCCTCCTCCAGCAGGCCGAGGTCGCTCGGGCTCACTGCCAGAGAGCTGGACGGGCTCCGTCGCGCGCTCATCGCGGTGGTGGAGCGGGGCACCGCGTCTGCCAACCGCCGCACCGACCTCGCGGTGGCAGGGAAGACCGGAACCGCCCAGAACCCCCACGGTGAGGATCACGGCTGGTTCATCGGCTTTGCGCCGGCTGACAAGCCGGAGCTGGTTGTAGGCGGCATCATGGAGTTCGCCAAGCACGGCACCACGGTAGCGCCGTACGTCGTGCAGACACTGCGGCGCTACATCCTCGGCCCCGATGTCACCGGTCCGGTGAAGCTCGGCGTGCTCCTCGATGAGACCGTCACGTCCCAGGACACGGCGCCTCGCCCGATCGAGCTCGACCCCGATTCAGCGGCCGCGGCCAAGGCAGCGGCGGACTCCGCTCGACGCGCCGAGCCGGCCCAATGAGAAACCCCTCCATCGACCGCCAGCTCGTCTTAGTCACCTTCGGCCTCATTCTGTTTGGCCTGGCGACGCTGTATTCGGCTGGCCAGACCGATGTTCCCACCCGGGCAGCGGGCGCCTGGGAGCGGCAGATCATGTGGGTGGGCGTCGGGATCGTCGCAGCATGGATCGTCTTCCACCTCTCCCTTCGAGTCCTCGAATGGGTGGCCCCCGCGTTGTATGTCTGCAGCCTGCTGCTGCTCGGCATAGTCCTCCTCGTGGGCACCGGCGCGGGCACCGCCGAGAGCAGTCACAGCTGGCTGTCGGTTGGTGGACATCAGATCGGCCAGCCATCGGAGCTGGCGAAGGTGGCAACAGTGCTGATGCTGGCGCGGTTTCTGTCCGGCCGGAAGGAGCCACCCCGTTCCCTGAGAGACCTCATCGCGCCGTCGCTCATCGTCGGTGTTCCCTGTCTTCTTGTTCTCAAGCAGCCCGATCTCGGCAGCGCGCTCGTGTTCGTCGGGATCTATTTTGCGATGCTGTTCTGGACCGGCGTCCGGCCCCGGATGCTGTTTCTCCTGGCTTCGCCGGTCATCAGTCTGCTCCTCGCGTTCAATACGCTGGCCTGGAGTTTCTGGATGATCATCTTCGTGATCATCCTGATCGCCTGGCGGCCCTATGTCTGGGATTGGGTGGTATTTCTGGCCGCGAACGTGGCCATGGGCGCCGTGGCGATGCCGCTGTGGAAACGGCTTGCGCCCTACCAGCAGAATCGGCTGCTCACCTTCCTGAACCCGGAAGTAGATCCTCGCGCGGCGGGGTATCACGCCATCCAGTCCAGGGTGGCAATCGGCTCAGGCGGCTGGTTTGGGACCGGCTATACCGAAGGGCCGCAGAAGCGGCTCGCGTTTCTGCCGGAACAACACACCGATTTTGTCTTCTCCGTGGTAGGCGAGGAGCTTGGCTTCGTCGGCGTGCTTGTGGCCCTGAGCCTCTTCCTGGGCCTCTTCCTGGTACTGCTTCGGATCGCCCGGCGGGCCACCGATCCGTTCAGCAGTCTGGCCGTGTTCGGCATTGTGGGACTCTTCTTCACTCACGTCTTCGAGAACGTGGGGATGACTGTGAATCTCATGCCGATCACCGGGATTCCGCTGCCGCTCTTCTCTTACGGTGGGTCTTTCTTCATCATCTGCTCGCTCTGCCTTGGCCTGGCGCTTCGGGTGGCCTGGGATTCCAGACAATCCGGGTATGCCGATACGTAGCATTGAGTTACTGTTAGGGGCCTAGCGCAGAGGGCAGGGTACGATGAGATTGCATGGGCCTGACCAAGCCCTTGGACCCCTCATCTCGGACGCTACCTACTTCTATGGCTGTGATGGCATGGTTTAAGAAGGAGCGCAAACCGCGGACGTCGCAGCGTGAACGGCTGGAGATCCCAGCCGACGCCTGGGAGAAGTGCGACAGCTGCGGCCACATCGACATCCGGGAGAAGTTCGAAAAGGCGCTCAACGTGTGTCCCGAGTGCGGCAAGCACCGGCGCATCAGCGCTGAGGATTACATCGAGCTGCTGACCGACCCGGGCACCTGGCGTGAGCTCTATGCCGGTCTCCGCTCGGTCGATCCGCTCAATTTCGAGCATTACGCTGACCGTCTGAAAATCGCCCGAGAGAAGGGCGGGGAGGCGGACGCGATCTATGCCGGCACCGCCCGGCTGGATGGGCTGCACTTCAATCTTGCAGTGATGAATTTCCGGTTCATGGGTGGCTCGATGGGCTCGGTGGTGGGCGAAAAGATTGCCCGTCTTGCGCGGCGCTCGCTCGAGAAGAAGATACCACTGGTCATCATCTCCACATCCGGGGGTGCCCGGATGCAGGAAGGGGTCCTCTCGTTGATGCAGATGGCCAAGACCTCGGCGGCCATCGCACAGCTGCACCGTGAAAGCATCCCCTACATATCGATTCTGACCGATCCGACGACTGGTGGCGTCTCCGCCTCTTTTGCCATGCAGGGTGACGTCGTGCTGGCCGAACCCGGGGCCGTGATCGGCTTCGCGGGACAGCGGGTCATCAAACAGACCATCGGCCAGGATCTGCCGGACGGCTTTCAGACGGCCGAATTCCTGCTGGAGCACGGCCAGGTGGACGATGTCGTTCCCCGGGCCTCGCTGCGCGACACCACCGCCAGGTTGCTCCGGCACATGCAGGGACAACGGCCTCACGTCGAGCTCGCCGAACTGAGCTGAGTTCGAGCGACGCGACGCTCCCGCGCCCCACCCACGACGGAAGCTGGGTGGGGCGCCGTCGTTCCGGCGGGCGCCGGCAGGCGGAATCGGTACCCATCAATCGAGATCCGATGTCGCTGACCTACGACGAGGCACTCGACTTCCTTTTCCCCCGCACAACCACCATCAAGTTCGGGCTGGCCAACACCCGTGCCCTGCTGAAGTCGCTGGGAAACCCGCACGAGGTGATACCGTCGATCCACATCGGCGGCACCAACGGGAAGGGGAGTGTGTCGACCCTGGTGGCCGCGGCTCTCCGGGAGGCGGGCTGGCGCGTCGGACTCTATACCTCGCCCCATCTGATCTCGTTTCGCGAACGCATCCGGGTCGAAGGCGTGCCCATCTCCGAGGATGCCGTGGCCATGTGGACCGAGCGGCTGCTCAAGCCGATCCTGGAGCGGAAAGCGACTTTCTTCGAGGCGACGACTGCGTTGGCCTTTGCCGACTTTGCCGCCAGGGGAGCCGAGATCGCCGTGGTCGAGGTCGGTCTGGGGGGGCGGCTGGACAGCACCAACGTGGTGCGTCCCCTGGTGAGCGGAGTAACCAAGATCGAGCGCGACCACATGAAATATCTCGGCGATACAGTGGAGCTGATTGCGTGTGAGAAAGCGGGCATCGCCAAGCCCGGGGTGCCTTTCGTGGTCGGAGAGAAGGATCCGAGGCTGGTGGAGGTGCTGCGGCGGGAGGCCAGGCGGGCGGTCGAACGGGCAGAGCCTGCCCCGAGCAGAGCGAGGGGCGGACGGGCGGGCGGACGGACAGGCGCGGATGTCAGGATTCTGCCACCAGAGTACGAGTGGTGCGGCCCTCTCAGCCTGGCTGGGCCGCACCAGCGGCGGAACGCGGCGGTGGCGCACGGAATCCTTTCCGCCCTGCCGGCACCCTATCGGCCCAGCATGGCGCAGATCGAGCGAGCGTTCGGCAGTGCCCGCGTTCCTGGCCGGCTTGACCGCCGG
>Ga0193723_1000064_pt1 | contig 31882 bp, 29 predicted proteins | sample H2m2metaG_FD_143042 | JGI IMG/M metagenome (GOLD analysis project Ga0193723, IMG submission 143042) | Soil microbial communities from a riparian zone of the East river system, Colorado, United States - H2m2 | ecosystem: Environmental > Terrestrial > Soil > Riparian zone | place: USA: East River...
GGCCATCGCCTCGTTCGGCCAGATCACGCCCGCGCCCCAGGCGTCTTCGGCGAGCGCGGCCGATGCCTCCGGCTCCGCGCAGTCCGCGGCGAGCAAGGGCCCGCAGCGCTCCGAGACGGTCCTCTCGGACGAGGACCTGATCCGCGAGATCGCGCGGCAGCACCCCGAGTTCGGCCTCATGCGCATCCAGAAGGAGCTTCGCCGGCCGGAGCGCGGGGGGCGCGACTTGAATCCGGTCCAGATCTACGTCCTCCTCCGCAAGCTCGACCTCGACACGCGCGAGCGGCGCGTGGCCCTCGCCAAGGAAAATCAGGCCTCGACGCGGCGCTAAATCAAATCCGCTTGACCCGCGGGGGAGCGCGCGCTTATCGTTCGGCGCACGATCCCCCGCGATGCTGTTCCGCCTTCCTCCGATCGGCCCGCCCCGAGTAGAGCTATTTTCGCGCAGGCAGAAATCGTGATTTCGGGGTACTTACGGCGATGAAGATCGAAATGGAAGCGGTACCACAGGCTGCTGCAATCCTGCTAATCGCGGCCGCGTTGGGCCTGGGCCTCTGGGCCTACCTGACCCGCTATCCGGCCCTCGCGCCGAAGCGCCGTTGGATTCTCCTCGCGGCGCGGCTCACCGCGCTGCTGGCGCTCCTCCTGGCCTCGCTCGCTCCGGTCCTTCGCTATCCCGAGGCGTCCCGCGCGCGAAACCGCCTCCTGATGCTCCTCGACCACTCGGGGAGCATGGGGGTGCGCGATGCCTCCGGGGGACGCAGCCGGAAGAGCGCCGCCGACAGCGCGGCCGCGGCCATCGCGCGCGAGCTGAGCGGACGCTACGACGTCCGCGTTGCCGCCTTCGACGCCGCCCTCGGCACGTTCGGGAAGGACGTTCGACATGCCGCGGAATCGTTCCCGGGAGGCGGAGAGACCGCTCTCGGCGACGCGATCCGCGGCGCGGTAACGCGCCTCGATCCCGATTCCGTCGCGGCCATCCTCGTGCTGAGCGACGGCGAGGTGAACCGAGGCGAGGATCCCGAGCGCGCGCTCGACTCGACCCTGCCCGCGTTCGGCCTGGTGGTCGGGAGCCCGTCCGACCCGCCGACGGTCGGAATCGCGGGGGTCGAGGCGCCGCCCGAGATGATCGTCGCGCGCGCCACGCCCCTGACCGTGACCGTACGCCAGGGCGGGCGTCCCGCCTCGCGCGGCATCGTGCGCGTGAGCGAGGACGGACGAGAGCTGGGCCGCGCGCCGTTCAAGCTCGACGGCCCCGGCGCCTCCGCGCGCGTATCGATCCCGGTGACGCTGACCGCCCGCGGGAAGCGGTTCCTGGCGGTCGAGCTCCTCGACGTTCCCGACGACCCGATGCGCGAGAACAAGAGGCGTCTTGTCGCGGTGACCGCGAGGCCGGCCAAGCGGTCGGTCCCGTTGCTCTCCGCCTCGTGGGACTGGGACCTACGCTCGCTCGCCCGAGGCGTCGAGGAGGACACCACGTGGGGGATCGTCCGCTTGTCGCCGAGCGGCGCGTCTCAAGTTTCCCGGCTCGGAGGCCCGGCCGGCCCGTTCGATAGCTACCTCGAGGATGCTGAGGCCGTCGTCGTTCGCTACGACGCGTCGACCATCACGCCGGAGCGCGCCGCCGCGCTGATGCGCTATCTGGAGCGCGGCGGCGGCGTGCTTCTCTGGATCGACCCGTATCCGCGTCCTCCCGTTGAGTCCCCGCTCACGCGGGCCGTCGGCCTGGCGTGGCGCTTCTGGGGGCAGCCGGTCGGGCCCGTCGCTACCGCCGAGCTGGCGCCCGGGGGACACACGCACGAAATCGCTCTTCTGGGCGGAGACGCCGCGAGCGCGGGCGCGACGTGGAAGGATCTGCCGCCGGTCGAGCCGCTGGTGGCGCTCGACGCCACGGGAAGCCCACTACAGCCGGTCGTTCTGGGCCGCGTCAGCAGCGGCCCCGTTCCGCTCGTGCTCGCGGGCACCGTGGGAAAGGGGCGCGTCGTGGTCTTGAACGCCGCCGGCGTCTACCGATGGGGATTGACTGCCTCGGGCATCGCCGGCCGGGCCGGGGTCGAGACCGCGTTTTTCGGCGGAATCTGCCGCTGGCTCGCGGGCGGATCGGAGGACCATCCGGTCCAGATCGAGGCGCCTGAGATCACGCCGGAGGGGCGCACGGTCCCGATCCGGATCGTGGCGTCGCTGCCCGGCCCGCAGGGAGCCGAGGCGCGCGTGACCGCGAGGGCGGTCGGCGGAAAACCCGCGGCCGGCGCCCCGGTGGAAGCCAAGCTGACGCCCACGGCTGGAGGGGAATTCTCAGGGTCCCTCCCGCTGGGGCCAGGCACCTACCTGCTTCGTGGGAGCGTGACTCGGGGGGGCCGGTCTGTCGGGAGCGACAGCATCCGCGTCGCCGTCGGAGTCCAGGGAATCGAATTCGAGACGCTCGCCGCCGATCCGTCGTCGCTTCGCCGCCTCGCGGAAAGCTCGGGGGGATTGGCAGCGCCCATCGACAGCGCCGGCCCGGTGATCGAACGGCTTCGTTCTCCCGATCTCTCCCGCGTCCGCATGGCGGAGATCGACCTCTTCCACAATCCTCTCCTCTTCACGATCCTGATCGTCGCCCTCGCGTTGGAATGGGCGATGCGGCGGAGGTTCCATCTGATGTAGAAAGCCGAGCCGCAGCGCTGCGTGGCGCCCGAGCCCGTCCCCGGCGTCCGAGCCCGTCCCCGAATCCCCCGCGCCTCGAACAACCGCTTCCCCTGCCTCCTCCTGATCCGGGAGGACCGATTCATGTCACGACTCGTCCACCGCGCCCCACGCGCGGCCGCTCTCGCGCTCGCGTGCGCGTCCTGCCTCTCATGCGTGTCGCGCGCGGGGGGCGATCTCCTGCTCAACGAGATCCTTTACGACCCGCTGGGCCCCGACGAGCAGCACGAGTTCGTCGAGCTCTGGAATCCCGACTCCACGGTGGTTCCGCTCGAAGGCGTGGCCCTGGAGGCCGGGGACGGGGCCCGCCCCGATTCCTGGACCGTCGTTTGGCGCGGCGGTGCCGGGAGCGTCGCGGCGCCCGGAGTCGTGTTTCTCGTCGCCGGCGATGCGCTGCTCGGAGCGCTGCAAAACGGGCCGGACGCGGTGCGGCTCGTGCGGAACGGCGTCGTGCTCGATCTCCTGGGCTATGGCGACCTCGAGGCGCCCGCGCTCTACGAGGGCGCCCCCGCGCCGGACGCCGGATCGGGGCAGAGCCTGGCCCGCGTGCGGGACGGCGCGGATACCGACGTCAACCGGGACGACTGGGCCGTCGAGAGCGAGCCGACGCCCGGCGCCGCGAACCATCCCGACGTTAGGCTTCGCATTTCCCGCTCCGGCGTCGTCACCACACCGGAGGTCGCGTGGCCAGGCGAGGAGGTCGAGCTTCGCGCCTGGGTCAGGAACTCGGGAAGGCTTCCGGTCGGCGAAGGCACGTGGGCGGCGCGAGCGGAAGTGCGCGATGCCGCGGATGCGGTTTGGTCTTTGGTGGCATCGGTTCGTGGTGCCCTGGTCCTGCCCGCGGAGAGCGTGTCGGTCGCGCTCTCCTTCCCGGCGCCTCCGCCGGGAGCACATACCGCGCGGGTTCGCCTCGGCGATGCCGGTGGGTCGGCCGGCGGGCCGCTTGAAGGCGCGGCCATCGCCGACACGGCCGCGGTGGCGCTCCGCACGGTCGCGGGCCCCGCGGTCGTCAGTGAAATCGCCTTCCACGATGCCGGTGCCGGAGAGTGGATCGAGATCTGGTTTCGCGACCGGGTCGAGGACGTCGGAGCGATCTCGATTGCCGACGTGGCGAGCGGCCCGCGGCCCATCGACCGCGGTCCCTTGCCGCGAGCCGTCGATGCGGGCTCCTTCCTCGTGGTCGCGAAGGATCCCGCATTGGTGCGCGCGTCGTTCGGCCTCGCCGACAGCTTGGTTGTCGGCGTGATCGGGGGCTGGCCCTCGCTCAACGACGCCGGGACGGACGGGGCGCCCGCCGACCGCGTGCGTTTGCTCGACGCGGATGGGACGCCGTGCGACGCCGTTCCGTATCGCGGCGAATCGAGCGCGCGGGGCGGAAGCTTGGAGCGGCTCTCCGTCGACCTCCCCAGCGACGCGGCCGGAACGTGGGCCGAATCGGTCGACCCACGCCGAGGCACTCCCGGACGCGATAATTCGATGAAGGCGCCCGGCTCGGTGGCGGCGGCGCGGGGCGCGCTCTTGGTCGCGGGCGCCCGCGTTCTCCGCCGCCGCGGAGGCGAAGCGCAGCCCGTGGTCCTTCGATTGACCGCCGCGGCGCGAGGACGGCGGCTCACGGTGCGCGTTCACGATCTCCTGGGCCGCCCGCTCCGCACATTGGTGGAAGGCCAGCGGTTCGATTCCGAGGGGGCCTTCCTCTGGGACGGACGCGACGAGCACGGCGCGCCGGTCCCACCCGGCCTCTACGTGATCCGCGCCGACGCGTTGCCGGAGGAGGGCGCCGCCGCGCGGGCAACGAGCGTTCCGATGGCGGTGGCGCGATGACGCTCACAGGGATATCGCTCCTTCGCGTCATCGCCGCGGCCCTGATGGTGTTCGCGGCATTCGTCGCGGGCCCCACCGTGCCCGCGCGGGCGGCGTTCGAGCTTCGCGATGCGTCGCCCGCGGCGCTTGGGGCCGTGTCGATCGATCTGGATTCCCATTCGCTGTTCGACGAGGCGGAGCCGGGTCGCGGTGGGATCCGGTTGGGGGCGAGCCACGCCTCGCTCTACCAGGTCGATGGCCTCGTCCAGGACCGGGCCTGGGCCGCAATCGAGCGGCGCAGTGGCTCGGTCTCGCTCGCCTGCGCGAGGGTGGGAGTGCCGGGGACCACGGAATCGAGCGCGCGCCTCACGCTCCGAGAGTCGGGGGCGAGATTGGTCGCGCTCGAGTTCAACGCCGAGCGCCTCGACTTGGCGCTCGACGGAGAGCCGCACGAAGGGGGCTGGGCGTTCGGGGGCGCGGCGCGGGCGCGCGTCTCCTTGCCGCAGCTCGACCTCGAGGTTGCCGTTGCCGCGGACCGGGTCCTCCAGAGCGCCGGTCTCGATCGCCTCGGTGTCCCTCCCTCCGTCCCGTTCTCCATCCGGCTCCGCACGGGAGGCGCCGCCGCGGCCTGGGTGGACCGCTGGGACGGAACCGGTCGGCGAAGCCCCAGGCTCGTCCTCGACCTGCCTGTGGGCGGGGCCGCGAGGCTCCGGCTGGGACGGGGCGAGGCTCCCGGGAGGATCGGCGCGGCCCTTGCCATCCGATGGCGTCGCATCGAGGTATCCGCGGGCCGCATGGACCAGTCCGCCGGCGGCGTGATCACGGGCGCGGCGCTCGGCATGGCCCCTCCCGCCGCATTCGGGAGCCGGTAAAGCGATGCGGAGAATCGGAAACGCATTTGATATCATGCGGCTGCGGGGTGTCGCGGCATCCGTTTCGGCGCGCCTCTGCTGCGCCCTGGGCCTTGCTGTCTCGGCGCTTGGCCTGGCCCCGGCCGGGGTCCTAGCCGAGACCTACTGGCTCCCGATCCCCGTCGAGGAGATCGAGGCTCCCGAGGCGCTCGACGACGCGCCGGGACAAGCGTCCGGCTTCTTGATGCGGGCGACCGTCCGGGACGGGGTGGCGGCGATACATCGCGTGGCGGCCGCGCGATCCGGACGATCGCGCCTCGTGGAGCTCTCGCTCTTGGGAGAGGGCGCCGCGGCCCACGCGGGCACGCTCGCGATCCGAGGCGCAAGTTCGGGGCCGGATCTCGTCGCCGGGCGCGTGAAGGTGAGCGGCTCGGGGTCGCTCTTTCTGGAGGCGGTGGGTCTCTCAAGGCGCACGTCGCGCGTCCCGAGAGTCAATACGGCTCCGCCGAGACTCGAGGCGCCGACGAGCGCGACATCGCCCTCGATCGAGGGGATCGGCTTCGGCCGCTCTTCTAAACCGGGCACCAAGCTCCCTGGCATCTGGGTTGTCGCGGGGAGACGCTTCGAGGATGGCGCGCGGATCGCGTCCCTGGGCATGGGCCACGCGCTCGGCCAAGGATCGTGGAGCGTCGCCGCCGGAACGATCGGCCGCGCCGCCACGGGAGCGATCGCAGCGGAGGTCCGATCCGCCGGGACCGCCGCGGCTGGGGAAGTGGCCATCACGCCCGGAGGCGTCGCGACGCTCCTATCGGCGGAGAGCGCCGCGGGCTCGCTGCGAGTAGGCGGCCGCTGGCGGTATCGCGCCGTGGAAGCACGGCACGGGGCGTGCGAGCTGAGCGTCGAGGGGGGCCCACGAGCCGCGCGGGCGAGAATCCACGCAAGCGGCGGGCCCTCGGGCCCGAGCGGGGCGATCGGGCGCATCGAGCTGGAGTGCCGGCTCGGCGCGCGCGGGCTCGGCCCGATCACGATCCGCGCAGGGAGAAGCCGGACGGACGGTTTTTCCGCGGCTTCGGGAGCGACGGTCCGGACAGAACGGTACGCGGTCCTCGACGCCTCGATCGCGCGATCCGCGGGCCGAGGCCTCTCGCTCCTCGCGACCCGCCGCGAGCGTGAGACCGCGGAAGGCATCCGTCTGGGCTCGAGTCTCGGCGGCCGCGTCGATCTGACCTGGCGGCGCCGGGGGAGGCTCGAGGTGTTCGTCGAGGCCGCGCGTGCGGACCAAGGCGGCGGCGCGGCGTGGGGGAGCGGCCTCTTCGCGGGCGGTTCGACCGCGCTCCGATCCCGCACGCGGCCGGGAGTGGCCGCCTCCGCGCGAGGAGCGCTGCGTCTGGGCCGGTGGCAGCTCGGAGGCTTGGTCGAAGGACGGGAAGATGAGCGCGGGCGGCAGGCTTCCGCCGCCACGATCTGGATTCAACGAGCGATGCCTGCGATCGCGCCCTGAGGCGCGGGGCGGCGACGCGACGAAACAACGGGGGTGAATCGAATGCGCTACGCGGATCGCATGAGGGATCTCGGCACCGAAACCGCCTTCGAGGTGCTCGCGAAGGCGAGAGCACTCGAGGCGAAAGGGCGCACGATCGTCCACCTGGAGATCGGGGAGCCCGACTTCGACACGCCCGCCAACATCCGGGCGGCCGCGGCGCGCGCCCTCGAAGGCGGCTTTACCCACTACGGCCCCTCGGCCGGTCTTCCCGAAGTGCGCGAGGCGATCGCCGCCTTCATCTCGAAGGATCGCGGTCTTCCGACGGCGCCCGATCAGGTCGTCGTGACCCCGGGCGGAAAGCCGGTCTTAACCTTCGCCGTCCTCGCCTGCGTCAATCCGGGCGACGAGGTGATCGTCCCGAATCCGGGCTTTCCGATCTACGAATCGGCGGTCCGTTTCGCGGGCGGAAAGCCGGTTTCCCTGGCGCTCCGCGAGGATCGCGGGTTTCGTTTCGGTGCGGCCGACATCGAGCCGCTCCTGACGCCGCGCACGCGCATGTTGATCCTGAACTCCCCGCACAACCCGACCGGATCGGTCCTGGCGCCGCGCGATCTCGACGACATCGCTTCCCTCATCCGGAATCGCGAGATCTTCGTGCTCTCGGACGAGATTTACGGAAAGATCCTTTACGAGGGAACGCACGAGACGATCGCCACGCGGCCGGATGTGGCGGAGCGGACGATCCTCCTCGACGGTTTCTCCAAGACCTACGCTATGACGGGCTGGAGGCTGGGCTACGGCGTGATGAACGCCACCCTCGCCAAGCACGTCGCGCGCCTCGCGACGAACGTCTACTCGTGCGCGACCTCGTTCGTCCAGCGCGCGGCCCCGGAGGCTCTCAACGGCCCGCAGGACGAAGTGCGTGCGATGGTGGCCGAGTTCCGTCGCCGCCGCGATGTCATCGTCGACGGATTGAACGCGATCCCCGGCGTGCGATGCGCGAAGCCGGCCGGCGCGTTCTACGTGTTTCCCAACGTCACGGGCCTGGGCATGAAGAGCGCCGATCTGGAGCAGGCGCTCTTGAACGACGCCGGGGTCGCCGTTCTCTCGGGCACGGCGTTCGGCTCCCAGGGTGAGGGCTACCTGCGCTTCTCCTACGCCAACTCGATCGAGAACATCCGCGAGGGGATCCGCCGGTTCGAGGCCTTCGCCCAGAGCCACGTCAAAGCGGCCCGCTGAGTCGGTTGAGCGGTCTCCCGAAGAGCATCCTCATCACCCTCGGCGGCAACGCCATTCTCCCCGCGCGCGGCACGGGCACGTTCGACGAGCAGTCCGCGATCACGCGGATGACCATGCAGCCGATCGCTGAGCTGATCCGCGATGGCATGCAGGTGGTGTTGAGTCACGGCAACGGGCCGATCGTCGGGAACATCCTGATCCGGAACGAGGCCGCGCGCGATCAGATCCCCCCGATGCCGCTCGACGTCTGCGGCGCCGACTCCCAGGGCGGGATCGGATTCATGATGCAGCAGGCGCTTCAGAACGAGCTCCGGCGCGTGTCCGTCGACCGAACCGTCGTGACCCTGGTCACGCAGGTCGTCGTCGACGAGCGCGATCCGGCGTTCCGGCGCCCGACCAAGCCGATCGGGCCCTTTTACTCGCAGGACCGGGCGCGCCTCCTCGCGAAGGAGAAGGGATGGACGGTCGTGGAAGACGCCGGCCGCGGCTGGCGGCGCGTCGTTGCATCGCCGCGGCCGCTCGAGGTCGTGGAGATCGCCGCGATCCGAAAGCTCGTGGCGGAGGGCGTGATCGCGATCGCCGCGGGCGGGGGCGGAATCCCGGTCGCGCGGCAGTGGGACGGCTCCCTCCACGGCGTCGAGGCTGTGATCGACAAGGATCTCGCGTCGAGCCTCCTGGCGCGGCTCCTCGGCTGCGAGATGCTCTGCATCGTGACCGGGGTCGATCGCGTGGCGCTGAATTACGGCAAGCCCGATCAGCGCGATCTCGATTGCGCGACGGCCGAGGAGCTTTCGCGGTATGCTGCCGAGGGTCACTTCCCCTCGGGGAGCATGGGACCCAAGATCCAAGCCGCGATCGAGTTCGTTCGAGGCGGCGGACGCGAAGTCGTGATTACCTCGCCGGCGAAAGTTCTGGAGGCGCTCCAAGGGAAGGGCGGGACTCGAATCCGAAGGGAGTAGCATGCGGGAAGCGCCGCGATCGGCGCGGGCTGTGGGAGCAGCGGGAGTGTGGGCGCGGGAGGACTCGGGTGGGCGACAAGGACGTCGGTCTCAAGGTAAAGGGGATCTCGATCGCGGACGGGGAACCCCCGGCCGTTGATGATCTGACCTTCTCGGTCGCTCGCGGCTCGCTCCACATGGTCCTCGGCGAGCGCGGCACCGGAAAGACGGCTCTCTTGGAGGCGCTCGCCGGACGGCGGCACCTCGACGAAGGGTCGATCGATTCCGGGGGCGCGGCGGCCCTCGTCTCAGGTTCGACCACACCCGCCCACATCCGGGTGCTCGATCGGCTGCTCCTCCACCGGCAGTCGCGGTACCTCGGGATGGGAATCCACTGGAAGCGGGCGCGACGGGAAGCGCGCGAGCTGGCGGCGCGGTTCGGGTTGGAGGCGGTCCTCGACGTGCCCGTCGAGGCGCTCCGGCCCCTCGAGCGCCGGCTCCTCGAGCTCGCGGCGGCCTCGGTCGAATCGCCCGGACTCTTGCTGCTCGACGAGCCTACCTCCGATCTCGGGCCGCATGAAGCGCGGCAGTTTCTCGCGGGGGTCAAGTCCGTCGCCTCCGAGCAGAAGATCCCGGCGGTCTTCACCAGCACCTGGCCGCGCGACGCCTACCCTGAGGCGGAAGGCGTGACGATTCTCTGGCGCGGGGCTGCGCCCGCGACGGTGACGACGCGCGAGTGCAGCGAGGGAGCGCTCGTCGAGCGCTGGACGGGCGGCGTCGGAATTCGCAGGACACCGACCGGTCCCCATCTGCCGGGCGACCCGCTCCTTCGCGCGGAAGGATTGGTATCGCAAGGGCGCGAGACCTCCCTGGCCGGGCTCGATTTCGAGGTCAAATCGGGCGAGGTGCTTGCGGTGGTCGGCGCTCCGGCGGACGGGCTCACCTTGCTCCACGACGCCCTCCTCGGAAGCAGGATCCCCGAGCGCGGAACGATGCAATTCCTGGGCAAGGAAATGACCCGCTCGTCCCGGCGCCACCGCGTGGAATCGGGGATCAGCTTCGTCAACCCGCCCCACTCGCGCGACCAGGCGATCGCAGAATTCACGATCGAGGAGAACCTGATTCTGGGCCAGACCGGCGGGCCGCCCTTCGCGCGCGGTGGATTCCTACGCCCGGAATCGATCCGAGGGAACGCGGTCCGGACGCTCCGGGACTTCGAGATCCCCGGCGCGTCGCCGGGCGATCGCTTCCGGGACCTGAGCCAGGGCGACCGGCAGCGGATCATCGTCGCCCGTGAGGTGATTCGAAATCCTGTCCTCCTCGTCGTGCGTTCCCCCGCGCAGGGGTTGTCGCTGGCCGCGCAGGAGTACGTGAGGCGGGCGCTGGTCCTCCAGTGCGAGCGGGGGAGCGGCCTCCTCTGGCTCACGGAGGAGCCTGAAGAAGCGATGCGCGTCGCCGATCGTCTGGCCGTGCTCGCCGCGGGGCGCTTCGTGTGGATTCCCGTTACCGAGACGCTGACCCGCGAGATGATCATCGACGAGATGTCGGGGGCCGCGGCGTGATTCCGGGGCGCTGCCGCGGCGGGGTCTGGCCGGTCGTCGCGAATGTCCTCGTCCTCGCCGCCCTCGTCGTCGGCACGCAACTCCTGTCGAGAGAGCTCGGGGCCGCGCCGGCCTCGGCGTCGACCGCGCCCTGGAGCGGCGACGTCATTCTCGTCGCCTCGGGGCTCCTCTTCCTGGGTCTGGCGTTTCTCCTCCCGCTCCACGCCGGGCTCCTCAATCTCGCGATCCACGCTCAGTTTCTCGCGGGCTTCGCCGCGGGGTCGCTGATTCCGCGCTACCTCGATCTCCCGCCAGGCGGCGAGGCGCCGCTCGCGCTGGCCGTGGGGGCTCTCGCCGGGGCCGCGGTGGGCGTCATCGTTGCGTGGCTCAAGAGACGGTTCGCGATCCACGAGATCCTGAGCGGCCTTCTTCTCGGCGCCGCGATGATGTTCGTGCCCCGCGGCGCGGGAGTGGGGCCGGTGGCCCCGCCGGCGCTGACGATCGGGCTGGGCTCCCTCACGGGCGCTCTGCCGTGGGCAGCCGGCCTGAAGCTCCCTCCAAACCTCGTTCTTGCGTTCGGGATCCTGCTCCTCGCGCTCGGCTTGATCCTCGGGTTCCTCGCCGCCCACTTCCTGCGGGCGTCGGTACGGGGTTTCGATCTCCGCGCCGTCGGCTCGAACCCGCTGGCCGCCGTCGCGTCCGGCGTCGACGTGGATGGAGTGCAGTCATCGATGATGGTGCTGGGCGGCGCGTGCGCGGGGCTGACGGGGGCGCTCCAGCTCTGGTCCCAGCCCGCCGTCGCGCTCGAGCGCTGGCCGTTTCCCTTGGGATTCGCAGGCCTGGCGATCGTGTTCCTGGGCGCCGGTTATTTGCGCGGTGCTTTGCTGGTCGCGCTCGCCCTCGCGGTCTGGCTCAACTTGCCCGGCTCGAACGAAGTGCTCGGAAGCCCCGAATGGGGCGCTGCGATTACGCTGCTCCTGGTTCTCCCATCGCTCTGGGTCCTGCCTCGGCTTCTCCCCGACCAGGGCGCGCCGCGCGCGATTTGGCGCACGCGACATCGCGAGTCGATTTAGCGCGAGGTACTTCGCCGAAGGCTGAGTCGCCCCAACGCTGAACCGCGGCGAAACGCTGAACCGCCTCGACTCGTTCGTTTCGTTCTCCCCCGAAAACCGATTTGCCCCGACGTCACCCGCACTCCTGAAAGGAGAAGGTCATGGGACGTTCGTGGGAAATCGTGGTTTGGCTTCTTGTGTTCGCGGCGGCGGCCGCGGTGGTGATCGGAATCGTGCGGAGCGAGGCTGCGGTGGCGGCGGTCACAGCGGGATCGGCGGTCGTGCCTGGGCGTGGAGCGATGGCCGGTGCAGTCGACGACCTGAGGCTTAGCGAGATTCTCGCGGGCCCCGCACGCGACTGGGACGGCGACGGGGTTTTCGACGCGCGAAGGGACGAGTGGCTGGAGCTCGAGAACTACGGCGCGGCCGCAGTCGACCTGAGCGCCTATCGGGTCTCGGACGCCGACTCCACGATCCGCTTCGCCTTCTCGGGCTCCCTCGCGCCCGGCGCCGTGGTGCTCGTCACCGGCCGGCAGGCGGAGGATTGGCAGCGCTCGGTCGGCCGCACCGTGAGCGGCCTGAGCCTCAACAACGCCGGCGATACGGTGATTTTGTTTCGGATCGGCGCGACCGACACGACCGCGGTCGACACCAAGACGTACAACAGCATCGAGGGCGCGAGCGACCGGTCGACCGGTCGATTCGGGGCCGGCGGGACCGTCTGGACGTTGTTCGATGGGCTCAACAAGTACACGGGATCGGGCCAGCCCCGAGGGACAGGCTGCCTGCCGACCCCAGGGAGCGAAAACGGATGCCCCACGCCGGCCAACTCCACGACGTGGGGCAAGATCAAAGCTCGATTTCGGTGATGCGATGGGTGCGCGGGGCGTCGCGCGCGGCGCCCCGCGTCCCCGAACTAACTTAACGCGCGCCGGCCATCTGCTTCATGAACTCCTCCTGGCCTTTCTTCATCTCTTCCGGCGTGACGTCCTTGACGTGGCTCGCGATGTTCCATCCGTAGCCGAACGGGTCCGTGATGTGACCCATCCGATCGCCCCAGAACATCTCTGTCGGCGCCATCATCTCCTTCGCGCCCGCGGCCACGGCCTTCTTGAACGCGGCCTCGGCGTCCTCGAAGTAGAGATAGAAGGACACCGGCGAGGCGCCGATCGTCTCGGCGGAGCGTTGGCCCATGACCTCGTCCGAGAGCATCACGATTGCGCTGCCGATTTGAATCTCCGCGTGCATGATCTTCCCGTCTGGGCCAGCGGCCCGTGACCGTTCCGTAGCTCCGAACGCCTTCTTGTAGAAGTCGATCGCCTTCGGGGCGTCGCGGAAGATCAGGGACGCCGTCACCGTTGTGTAGCCCTTGGGAATTGGATTCGGCTTTGCCATGTTTGATCTCCTCCTGCTCCGTTTGGGGTTTGGGGGACCAATGGTGGCACACCCCGGCCCGTGTTGGAAGTTCCGACCGCCGAGAACAGACTACCTCGCGCCGCGTTGACTGCGTCCGACGCGGAGCGTAGAGTCTCTGCCTCTTGCCTACGTCAGCCATTCATTTCCGCGATCCCAGCGCGGCACGCGCAGGCGGATACGTGTTGGCCGTGGCAGCCGTTCTCGTGGCAAGAGCGGCCCCGGCCTCCCCCTCGAAATGAACTCAGCCTGGAAGAAGATCGTCTGGCAGCAGTTCGGGGCCGCGATCGACATGCTCGACAATGCCATCAGAGGCCAGAGTACTGGTACCTGGTCTATCACACGCTCTTCTGGCTCGATCTTTATCTCTCCGGTCCGGTCGAGGGATTCGCTCCTTCCGCGCCGTTCACGCTCGACGAGCTGGATCCCGCGGGTCTGTTTCCGGAGCGACCGTATACGAAGAAGGAGCTCCGCGCGTATCTCGAGCACGGCCGGGAGAAATGCCGAGCGTCGATCGACGCGCTCACGGACGCGAGTGTCGATGAGCGCCACCGATTCGGATGGGGCGAAGCCAGCTACGCGGAGCTGCTGCTCTACAACATGCGCCACGTTCAGCATCATGCCGCCCAGCTCAACCTGATCCTGCGCCAGCAGATCGATTCCGCCCCGGGCTGGGTCGCGAAGGCGAAGGCGAAGTGACGACGCCCAGCTATGTGCTCGGGCATTCCGAGCGCGAGCTCGAGCGCCTGGGCACGCAGGCGCGAATGGTCGATCCGATGACACGCCATTTCTTTCAGGCTGCCGGAATCGTCCCCGGCATGCGCGTGCTCGACGTCGGGAGCGGCGCGGGGCATGTCGCGCTCCTGGCGGCCGAGATGGTCGGCGACCGCGGCGAGGTCGTCGGAGTAGACCGGGCCCCGGAGGCGCTCGTCGCAGCGAGAGCGCGTGCGGAATCGCGGTCGGCGCGCCACGTAACGTTTCTCGAAGGAGATCCCGCCGAGATGAAGTTCGACCGGCCGTTCGACGCTGTGATCGGCCGTTACGTCCTCATGTTTCAAAATGATTCGAGCGCGATGCTCCGCCGTCTCGCGGCTCACGTGCGGCCCGGGGGCGCAATCGTCTTCCACGAGCCGGACTGGGATGGGGCCCGGTCGTTTCCGCCGGCGCCGACCTACGACCGGTGCTGCGGATGGATCGTTGAGACGCTCCGGGTGCTCGGAAACGAAACGCGGATGGGGAAGAAACTGCACGCGACGTTCGTCGCAGCCGGGCTTGCAGCACCAACGATGGGACTGGAAGCATTCATCGGCGGCGGCGCGAAGGGCGCCGAAGGCCTGACACTGATCGCCAACCTCGTCGAGACCATGCTGCCCGCGATGGAGCGGGCGCGCGTCGCGACGGCCGCCGAGGCCGGGCTGGAAACCCTGGCCGCGCGGATGATTCACGAAGCCGTGGCCAACGACAGCGTGATCGTGGGCCGGTATGAGATCGGCGCCTGGTGCCGCGTGTAATACACTAACGAGGCTTGGTCGCTACATAGACCTTGATCGGGGGTCAATGGAAATGGCTGTCAGATATGCGTTGGAGGGATCTCTCCTCAAATTGGTTCTCGAGGGTCGGTACGAGCCTGGGGACATCATCGCCCAATTCGTCGCGGGGCTCGCCGATCCGAAGTGCCCCGACCAAGTAGCTCTCTTGGTGGACGTGACCCAGTCGGAATCGCTGGAGATGCGGGCGCCCCATGAAATTCGTCTCGTGGCGGAGCAGTTGGGGCCCTATCGGGAGCGAATCGGTGGGCGATGCGCCGTCGTGGCGGCCAGAGATGTTCATTTTGGACTGAGCAGCATGGGAATCGTCTATAGCGAGGGCGTCGGCGTGGAGGCGGCGGTCTTCCGCGATTCGAAATCCGCGCTCGAGTGGCTTCGGGTTCCGGTGTGACCGCGGCTTCACGTCTTAGGAAATGAAGAGGGGGCGGACACTCGTCCACCCCCTCTAAGCAGCTGAACCTTTGTGTCTTAGACCGCTACCGGTGCCGCGATCTTGTGGAACGTGGAGTTGGAAACCTCGTACGTCTCAACCAGCGGCGTTCCGTCGACAAACGGCGCTAGGAGCTTGACGACTTCCGGATAGGTCTCGCGGTTGTACGTGTCCGCGCTGTCCGAATTGTCCCACAGGCTGATTCCGAACGCCTTCGATCCGCCCGAATTGATGAACGTGATCTCGTCCTTGAACCCCTTCGCCTTCCGCAGCATCGGAAGGATTTCCTTCTCGAACTTCTCCGTCAACTGCGTGCTGGTATTGGGCTTCAACTGCATGGAGACCCTGCGTGCATACATGGCAACCTCCCAGGTTGTCGTGGCCAAGGGGGGCTATTCCAGTAAATCCAAGCTAATTTAGCCCGTCTGAAGACTCCCTCTGTCCATCGGGTACCATCTGCGATTTACCTTGACTAGTCAAGTCATTAATGGGATCATATCAAATAATTAATCATTAATAGTTAACCGCGCGGGGGGCTTCATGGACGTATCCTCGGTGATCGGCGAGCGGCTTGTGGAGCTCGGGCTGGAGCAGAAGGAGCTGGCGGCCGCCGCCGAGGTCACGGAGTCCTACATCTCGCAGCTCCTGACCCGGAAGAAATCCCCACCCGCTCCGGATCGAACCGATATCTACGAGAAGATCGAGATCTTCCTGAGGATCACGAGCGGGAAGCTCTCGAAGCTGGCCGAGATCCAGCGCAGGGACGAGCTGAAGCGACACCTGGCAGATCCCCCGGTGCCCTTGCTGCGCCTGGTCCGCGAGCTCATTCTTCGGAAGTGCCCCCCAGGCAAGGAAAAACAACTACGCGGCATCTTCGAGAAAGAGCCCTTCGGCGAGTTCGAGCGCCTCGTCACGCAGAAACTGCTCGACGTGGTGAAAAGGGTCGCCAGGGAGGAATTGGGGAACGAGGCCTGGCTCCAGCGGGTGGCCCGGCTCAGCGATCGCTCCTACGAGCAGATGCGCGTTGTCGTCCTGGAATTCCTGGACGCTGACGTTTTCAACGTCTCCGCCGAGAATTGCGTTGCCTTCCTGGAGCCCTTGATTGAATCCTGGGACATCGAGCTTGCCAGCTTCGCCATGGAAGTTGTCCTGAACCGGCGGCTCGCGTCGGGGGACCCTCACCGGGTCGAATTTGTCGAGCGAGAGCCCGGCCATCGTTCCGAGGACGAGCAGGGGCTCAAGGAGTTCCTCGAGGACGCGACCCTTAGCGGCGGCGCTTCCGAGGAAGAGGTCCAGTTCTTGAAAGCGCTGAGATTCAGGGGGAAGCGTCCGACCCCGCTCTACTATTACCGGGAATTGCAGAATCTCCGGGACCCGCTTCACTTCCGCAGGCTCGGCACCAATGGAGAGAACCGAGGGGGCTGAGCAGGATCGACCGTGAGATCGAAACCGCTGATCATGATCTGCATGGTTGTCGGATCGACCCTTGGAAGCTGGCTCCCCTCGTTGTGGGGCGCCGGTTGGCTCTCGTTCTCCTCCGTCCTACTCAGCGGCGTCGGCGGCGTGCTCGGGATTTGGGCCGGCTACAAGATCTCCCGGCTCTGATGATCCGCCTGGTCGAGATTCGTTCGTACAATGTGAAGGCGGGCCACCGCGAAGTGTTTCACCGGCTCGTCGTAGAAAAATCCCTTCCGCTATTGAAAAAGTGGCAGGTCGACGTGGTCGACTTCGGCCCTTCTCCTCACGACGATGACTCCTACTATCTGATCCGCGCGTACCGGGATCTCGCCGACCGTCAGGCAAGCCAGGACGCGTTCTACGGAAGTCCGGATTGGCGCCAAGGGCCGCGCCACGAGATCCTCCCCCTCATCGAGACCCATACCTCGATCGTGCTCGAAATGGATGACGCAACGCTGGACGCGCTCCGTAAGATCCGGTAGTTGGAGTCGACGACCTCATGGAGGGCTGCTCGTGAAGGACCTGACCATTGAGCTGGAGAACCGCCCCGGCGCGCTGGCCGAGATGGGCGAGGCGCTGGGCCGCGCCGGCGTGAGCGTCGAGGGCGGGGGCGTCTTCGTCGTGAACGGCGTTGGGGTCGCTCACTTCCTGTTCGCGGACGGGGCGGCGGCTCGCACGGCACTCGAAGCTGCGGGCATCCGTGTGGTCGCGGAGCGCGACGTGCTGGTGCAGCGGCTACATCAAGGCCAGCCGGGACAGCTAGGCAAGGTCTCGCGCCGCATGGCGGACGCAGGCGTCAACATCGAGGTCCAATACAGCGATCACGACCACCAGCTCGTTCTGGTCGTGGACGACCTGGCGAAAGGGAAAGCCGTCTCCGAGGCCTGGACGCGCGAGCGCCCCTGACGGGCTTCAGGGCGTCAAGGAAAGAAAATGGGCCAAGGCCGCCTGCGTCGGCGACCTTGGCCCCTCGGAGCGGCGGCCCTCTACTGACTCTCGGCGGAGCGCCTCAGCGGACGACCGCGACCTTGCGACGGATCACGTTTAGCGTCCCGCCCTGGCCCTGAGCCTCGATCAGCACGAGGTAGCCGCCGCTCGCGACGACTTCGCCCTTGCCGTTTCTTCCGTCCCAGGCCCAGTTGTTGAGTCCGGGACTCCCTCCAGGCGCTCCCCGATCGAAGACCACGCGGCGCACCAGGGAGCCGCTGTTGGTGTAGACGCGGAGGGTCACGGTCGCCAAGTCGTCCAACTTGTACGCGATCGTGGTGGCCTCGGTCCCGGCGTGGAACGGGTTCGGATAGTTCGTGACGTAGCCGCCGGCGGCGGTGGGATCCACGTACGCCACCTTGACGTCAAGATCCTGCGTGAACCCTCCGGACGATGCGCGGATGCGGTCCGTCTCCTGAATCCGCGGGCTCAGGAAATCGGCCCGCGCATTGCCGCTCGCGTCCGTGGAGTCGTCCTGCGCCGTCAGGGTGCCGGTGCCCGAGAGAAGGGCAAAGCTCACCGGACGGTCCGGGACGCCGTTTTCATAGGCATCCACGACCTTAGCGGTCAGCGTGCCGTGCTTGTTGCCGCCAACCCAGGCCGGGCTCGACGCGAGGTGGATCCCCGCCGGCGGACCGGCCGTGATCGTGATGATGTTGCTCGTCGCGGGCGCGTTGCCCGCGTCGTCGCGCGCGACCAGGATGATCGGCTCGCTGAACGTGTAGGTCTCGGATACCGAGCGCTGGCCCTGGATCAGCTGGAACTGGGGCGTGAGGAGTGTTCCGCGCCCCGCCGCGCCGGATGCGTTCCGTACCTCGATCGTGACGAAGGAATTGATCTCCGTGATCACAGCTCCGCCGTTGTTCTTCACCTTCACGGTCAGCGTGAAGAAGTCGCCGGCACGGGTGGTGGACGGGGTGACCGAGGCCTCGAGGTGGAAGCCGCTCGAAATGGCTCGCACCTGCGTCGTGCTCCCGGTCTTCGACGGGTTCGTAGCGTCGGAGACGGTTATGTTCTGGAAACCGCCGGTCGCCAGTTTCAGGCTCATGTCGGCGCGACCGTTCGCCATCGCCTGATCCGGAGGGACCTGCGCCAGCGGGTCGCCGCAGGCGATGTGCACCACGTCCGTGGGTCCCGCCACCGGGTTCCACCACTGATCCGTGGCGAGCGCGGTGAGCGTGAAAGCGTAGTCGATCGACTGGTCGAGCGCGGCGCCCGTGCGGCCGCTCACGGTGCCGGGCGCGGGTGACTCACCCGGCGCCAAGACCAGCACCCTCGTGAAGGCGCCTCCCACGATCGTGACGTCTCCGGACGTATTGTCGGTGATTCCGGTATTGGTGAGGTCGTGTACGGTGATCGTCTGCGTCCCGCTCTTATAGAGGCGGCCCTGGAAGACAAGCTGCCCGCTGACAAGCGTCGTGTCGGCGGGAAGGCCCGCGAACGGGTCCGTCGAGGTGACCTGGACGTGGTCGCGTCAACGGCGCGAATGGTGATCGGGAACGGGGTCCCCGCCGTCTGATTCCCCGGCGTCCCATCCTTACCGTCGGCGGTACCGGGTCTCGCGGTTTCCCCGGGAAGGATGACCTGGAGTTTCGTGAATGTGGCGGGATTCACCACGACGTTCCCGCTCGTTCCCGTCCTGGCCGGTGACGAGAAATCGGTGCACGAGAGCCGCACGGAGGAGCCGGCTCCGAAAAACGTGACCGGACCGGACCACACGCCGCCCACGAACGTGATCAGGCTCGGCGTGCTGGTGCCGGAGCCCGCGTTGGAGGCCAGGACCGCATCGCCGTTGTAGTCAAAGACGGTATTCCCGCTCGAGTCGGTCGCGCGGACGGTGACCGTGACCGGCACGCCCGCGACCTGAGGAGACGCTATCGCGGCGAACGAGAAGTGGTCCGTCGCGTTCGGGATCACCTGGATCCCGGCGCTCGTCATTGACGCGATGCTTCCGTTACTCTGATCGGTCACCGTCAGCGTCTGCGTACCCACCGTCATGAGTGTGTAGGTGAACTGACGGAAGCCTGCCGTAAGGCTGCCCGTCGCCGGCGTGTCGGCCGGATCGGTCGACGACGCGACCTGAACGGCGTCACCGCTCGAAACTTGATTCCAATAGTTGTCGGTCCCGTAGACGTTGACCGTGAATCCCTGCCCGGCCGCCTGACTCGCGGGCACGCCGGTGATACCGTTCAGGCTACCGGGGAGGGGCGATTCTCCCGGCGCCACGATCTGCACCCGACGGAACGGGCCGGGGCTGACGACGAAGCCGTTGCTGGAACCGCTCTGAGACGGATGTCCCTGAACTGCGGCAGCGACGAATACGTTTCCGGTGGTCGGGGAAGTCTCATCGGCGCGGTAGACGGTGACGTTGCCGCTCCACTGGCCCGAGGCAAGACTCACGGTGGGGGGCGTGATTCGGCCCGCGCCGAAGCTGGTGAGCTGGCTCAGCTGCACGTTTCCAGAGAACCCGCTCACGACGTCGCCATTCGGATCCTTGGCCGTGATCGAGACCGAGATCGGGACACCGGCCGTCTGGTTCTTGGGAATGTTCGAAATCTCGAGGCTCTGAAGGACGATCGATCGGACCAAGGAGCTGGACCCATCGGGAATCGTGACGTCCGACTGGTCATGCGCGAAGATCGTGAAGTTGCCGCCGGCGTTCAGGATCACAAGGTAGTCGCCCGTTCCGCCGACGAGCTGGGCCGCGGCCGGGAGTGAAGCGCTGGCGTCCGAAGACAGGATCCGAATCGTGTGTGTCACCGTGGGCACGAGCGTCCAGGTAGAGTCGCACGCGCGGACCGTGGCGTAGAAAGGAATGCCCGCGGTTTGGGCTGTCGGGGTTCCGGTCTTGCCCGAAGGCGTTCCGGGAGCGGCTGTCTCTCCGGGAAGCAACACTTGTAGTCGTGAGAACGGTCCCGCGATCGCGGGGGCCGCGCTAAGTTGGACGGCCAGGGCCAGAGCGAGCCACGCTCCCGCCTGAGCCACGCGAAGTCCTTGGCGCACGACGAACCTCCCTGAGTACGGTTTGCCCGCTCTCTTCCCGCGATCGGACCCGACCGGTCCAACCGCAGCGATGATGCGTCCGGGGATGGACGCAGTACGGACCACTTCAGTACGAAGCAGGGGGCGTGCCGCGATTCCATGCAGATTGCGCTGCGCGCACACCAGGTCCCCGATCCCTATGCGGCGCATCGTTCGCGGAGCCGCAGCCTGCAACGACGGCTCAAATTCGACCAGAGAATCCGGGGACCTTGAAGAATCCGGCCGCGCCGGGTCGGATTATCCGGTGCATGCCGCGACGTGGGAGGGGTCATAACGTTGCAGATTCAAGCTCCAACGCTCGAACCCAGTCCCAGGCAGCACGCACCCCGCGAGCAAAAGCGACAAAGCGAAACGGGCGGGACGCTGTGTGGCGCCCCGCCCGCTCTTGACCCCCGTAGGGGTCGGCCTACTTAACGACCGCGACCCGCTTGATCATCTGTCCTTCGGCCGCCTGAATCCGGAAGAAGTACACGCCCGAGGCGACCTTCTGGCTCCGCGAGTTCGAGCCGTCCCACGCCATCCTCTGCAGGCCGGCGCTGCGGAACTCTTCCAGCAGGGACTTCACGAGCCGGCCCCGACTGTCATAGATCGTCACGCGCACCGTGCCCGCGCGCGAGGTTGTGAACAAGAGCTCCGTCATCGGGTTGAGCGGGTTCGGCCGGACCATCGGGTTCATGCCGGCCTTGGCCTGCGCACCGGTCTGGTGGTCCCCACCCTTGTTCTTGTCCTTATCGCCGTCCTTGTTGCCGTCCTTGTCCTCATCCTTGCCCTTGTCGCAGACCTCGCCGTCGTCGGAGTCCCTGTCCTTGCCGAACGTGGCCACGACCGTGCCGCCGCTCGTCAGCGTGGCGTGGATCTCGGCGTGGACCAGGTCGCACGGCATCTTCGCCCCCGCCAGCACTTCGAGGAGGGCCCGCGTCGAGAAGCACGCGCGGATGCCGAGCGTATCGCAGTTGCCGCCGTGGCCATCGCCATGGTGGTCGTTATTCCCACCATGCTCGCCGCAGACCACGCCGCCGCAATCGTGGTCCGCATCGTCGTCGTCGTCGTCGTTCTCACCCTCGCCGTCGCCGTGAGGATGATCGCCGTTCAAGTGAATCGCCGCGGCGTCGTTGTCGCCGTCGTCATGGCCGCCGTTACCATGGCATTGGAGCTCGATCCGGGCCGCCTGCGCCGCCACCGACGCGCCGTGCCACACGAACGTAATGCTGGACAGCACAACGTCACGAAGCTCGAAGGACTTGTTGACCGGCCGGATCCGGAAGCAGGTCGCGTCGTCCTTGGACTTGAAGCTCGCGATGAGGCACGCTTTTCCATGTACCTCTCCACCGCCGACATCGTTGACGGTGATGGCCGTATTCGCGGTGCCCGTGCCGCCGCGGCCGTCGCTGCCCGCGAACGCCACGTTATAGACGCCGGACTGCGTCGATCCCGGCGTCCACGAGAAGACGCCGGTATCGTCACCCTGATCCGAGAACGCGGCCCCGCTGGGGACCGAGCTCGCCGTGAGGGTGACGTGATCGCCATCCTGATCGGTAGCCGTGACCGTGAATGAGAGGCTGGCACCCTCGTCCACCTGCTCCGTGGACGGCGCGCTCAGCACCGGCGCGTGGTTCTCGGCGGCGACGTCGTTCACCGTGATCGCGGTGCTCGCCGTACCGGTGCCGCCGTGCCCGTCGCTGCCATTGAAGGCAACGTCATAGAGACCTGACTGCGTCGAGCCGGGTGTCCACGAGAAGATCCCGGTGTTGTTCCCCATATCGGAGAACGCGGCTCCATTGGGCACCGAATTCGACGTAAGGGTGACATGATCGCCGTCCTGATCGGTGGCGGTCACCGTGAACGAAAGAATGACGCCCTCGTCCACCTGCTCCGTGGACGGCGCGCTCAGCGCCGGCGCGTGGTTCTCGGGAGGAGGGCCCGTCACCGTGATGGCAGTGCTTGCCGTACCGGTGCCGCCGTTCCCGTCGCTGCCGTTGAACGCCACGTTATAGAGGCCCGACTGCGTCGACCCCGGCGTCCATGAGAAGGTTCCGGTGTTGTTCCCTTGATCGCCGAACGTGGCCCCGGTGGGGACCGAATTCGCCGTGAGGGTCACATGATCGCCGTCCTGATCGGTGGCGGTTACCGTGAACGCGAGGTTGACGCCCTGGGCCACCTGCTGAGTCAACGGAGCGCTCAATACAGGCGCGTGGTTCTGCGGAGCATCTCCCGTTACCGTGATCACCGTGCTGGCGGAACCCGAGCCACCGGCGTGTCCGTCGGTCCCGCTGAACGACGCCGTGTGCGTACCACCCTGGCCGGAAATCGGGCTCCAGGTGAAGGTCCCAGTGTTATTCGCGTGATCCACGAAGCTCGATCCGGGCGGCTGGCCGCTGAGGAAGAGATCGACATGATCTCCGTCGGCATCGGTCGCGCTCACACTGAAGGTCAGGGTGGATCCAATCGCGACCGTCTCGCTCGCAGGAGCTGTCAGAACCGGCGGGTGGTTCTCGCCACCGACCGTGCCCGTGACGATGATGTCAAAGTTCTCGATGACCGGCGGAACTCCGCTGGAGCTAGCCGTGATCGAAGCATGGTAGGTGCCCGCGCTTCCCACCGGAGGAGCTAGTGAGATCGAGGTGCTCACGGATCCCAAGCCTGAGCCTGGCGCCTCCAGGGTCGCGAACGACGGGAGCGACCCTAGGAGCGTTATGAGGACGCCCGCCGGGCCGGACGTGTTGACCGGCACCGAGAGATTGGAGCCGTCCGCCAAGGTGACATCATCGATCGGAGTAATCGTGAGCGTTGGTGCCGCCGCGACGCGAATATGCGTCACCGCGGCGCCCAGAGCGCCGGTCATGGACATCGCCGTGAACCGGATGTCGTACTCGCCGTGATCTCCCAAGCCCGGCGTCCAGTTGAACGTCCCCGACGTGTTCGAGCCATTCGGTGTGAATGTGGCTCCGACGGGGAGTGTGGAGGTGTACAAGGCTTCGACGGGGTCTCCGTCGGCATCGCTCACGCCAATGGTGAAATTGAGATTCGAACCCTCTGTCACTTCCCGCAGAGGAGGAGCGCTCACAACGGGCGCTTGGTTCGTGCCCGATGGGTTGACGGTGATCCCGAAGATCTCGATGTCCGTCACCCCTCCCGCTGACGCGGTCACCGCGGCGGTGTAATTGCCGATGTTGATGGCGCCGGGAGCCAGCGTCAGGGTGGTGACCACGACCCCGACTCCGGAGGTCGGTGTGTTCAGCGTCACGAAGGACGGGAGTGAGGAGGTAAGGGTGATATTGCGGCCAAGGGGGTCGACCGCGACCACGTTCGCGATCACCGTCGCGCCAGCATTCACGCTGATGTTCGGAATGGTGGACAGCGAAGGTGCCTGAGCCTGAGCCGTCGCGAACGGCACGAATAAGATGAGCAGGCTCAGTGCCAGAAGCTTGAGTGATGCCTTCATGAGTCCTCCTAGAGTCCGCATTGGGTGTCTCACCAGAATGGAGGAGGAAACACTCCCGACCGATTCCGGCCAATGCAGCCGCCGTGCCGGGATTCCATGCAGATTGCCCATTGCGCGGCGCCGCGCGCCGATCCGGTTGGGATCAAGCGGTTGAGCGCGTCGCAGGACGCTATATGGCTTGAAAAGAGCATCGGGATGCGGAGAAGCGGGAGGGGATTGGTCGCGGCCGGCCAGAGGAATCGATGCAGACCGCCGATCCGGTTTGCAGATTCGTTACGCGGCGGGCGCGATTTTTGCGCGACGCTGGGTACCGCTGCGTCGATATGGTGCGGAAGAGGGGAGTCGAACCCCTACGTCTCGCGACACTGGACCCTGAACCCAGCGCGTCTACCAGTTCCGCCACTTCCGCACCGAATGCTTCGAATTCGCGCCGGAACACGCTAATATAGGCGGCTCGCGAGGGGGAGTCAATCTCAGGGAGGATGCGATGCCGCGGGGCTCGGCGCCGAAGGCCAAGAAGGGCGACGACGGGCGCCAGATCATTTGCACGAACCGGAAGGCGCGGCACGATTACACGGTGATCGAGACCTTTGAGGCGGGGATTGAGCTGCGGGGCAGCGAGGTCAAGTCACTCCGCGACGCCAAGGCGCACCTGGTCGACGCGTACGCCACCGTCGAGACCGACCAGCTCTACCTCCGCAACGCCCACATCAGCCCCTACGATCCGGCGAGCTACGAGAATCACGAGCCGACGCGCGCGCGCCGGCTGCTCATGCACCGCATGGAGATCAAGCGCCTCCGCGCGCAGCTTGAGGAGAAAGGACTCACGCTCATCCCGCTCTCCCTCTACTTTCGTGACGGCAGAGTGAAGGTGGAGTTGGCCCTCGCGAAGGGCAGAAAGAACTACGACAAGCGCACGAAGCTCGACGAGAGGAGGGCGCGGCGGGAGATCCGAGGCGTGATGCGGGGAGAGAACCCGGAGTGAGGCCGATCCCAGGCCGCGCGACCAGTGCCGTCGCCTCCGTCGCCTCCGTCGCCTCCCTTACCCTTGTCCTCGGGCTGGGCGCCCTGGCCCTCGCCACCCCACCGGTGGCCGCGCGGACGGCCTCGCCGATCTCCATCGACCACGCCGAGGAGCGACCGGCCGAGAAGATCTTTCCCATCCTGATCGACGGCGCGAGCTATGTCTCGACCAACGACCTCGCGCGGATCTTCGCCGCGACCAAGTACTGGCGTCCCGAGATTCAGAAGCTGACGCTTCGCCTCGGGGAGCACACGCTTCGTTTCACCGTTGACGCGCCGATCGTCCTCGTCGACGAGACGGGCCGAAACCTGATCGAGCCGGCCAGGCTGATTCAAGGCGTGGTCTACGCGCCCGAATCGATCGTGCGCCGGATCTTCGAATGGGGCCTCTTCGCCGACGCGACGTGGGACGACGCGACCCGCACGATCCGCTTCCGGTCGCCGGTTCACGTCGTGCGCCAGGCGCAGCTCTTTTCCCGCGGCCGCGTGACGGAAATCTCCGCCACGCTCCTCCGCGGCCTCCCCCCGCGCGTCCTCTACGCGACCCCATCCGAGATCAGGATCCTCTTCGAGGGAGGGACGCTCGACACGGTCCGCAGCTTCGAGGGAGGCATCGTCACCGGCGGATCGATCCGCGAGGTGGCGGGCGGCGTGGAGCTTCGTCTCCGCCTCGGTCAGGACGCGAAGGGCTACGCCGTATCCGTCGGATCGGGCCGGCTCAAGGTGTCCGTCACCGACGATAAGGATCTGGTCGACGCTGGGCTCTTCAACAAGCTCGAGCCGGTGCCGATCGGCGGGCCCGATCGCGAGGTGCGCACCATCATCATCGATCCGGGGCACGGAGGAACGGATTTAGGCGCGACCCTTCGCGGCGGCATGTCCGAGAAGGATGCGGCCCTGGACCTTGCGCGCGCCCTCCGCTCCGCCCTCAGTCAAAGGCTCTCCGCCCGCGTGATCATGACCCGCGAGAGCGACGCCGAGGTGTCGGCCGCGCGCCGCGCCGAGATCGCCAACGAAGCGGGAGCGGATCTCTTCATCAGCATCCATCTCGATTCCGAGGGCTCGATCAAGGGCGGCGGATTCCGCGTCTACACGCTCTCCCCCGGAGGGGCCGGGGGCGAGGGGCAGTCCGACGCCATTCCGGAGGACATCGACGGCGTCACCCTTCGACCGTGGGTCGGGGCGCAGACGTCCGCCGTGGGAAGCAGCATGGCGCTCGCCCAGGCGATCGCCGACTCGCTCCACCATTCGTTCCCAGGGACTCCCGTCCTGACGCGCCAGGGTCCGATCCGGATTCTCGAGCCGGTCGTTTGTCCCGCGATCATGCTGGAGTCGGCGCCGGCGGCGCGCACCGGCCCCGACGCGGCGAGCCGAAGCTACACGATCTACGACTACGCGCGGACCGTGGCCGAGGCGATCGAGAAGTTCGTGAAGGCGGCGAGAGGATGAAGCTCACCCCCCGGCAGCTGGTGTTCGCGATCGCGGGGGCCGTTGTTCTCGTCGCGGTCGCGCTCTGGTTCACGATCGGCCCGGGGCGGGGATCGAAGCTCGCGCCCGAGCGGCTCACGCCCCTTGCCTCCGAGCTCGAAGGAATCCGCGGCGTCTACCTCTACTTCGGGGTGCCTGGCTCGGACGACGTGGCGGCGGAGTACCGCGACGTCGTGGTGAAGGACCGGGAGGCGGACCGCGTGCGCGCGATCTACCGGGAGCTTCTCTCCGGGTCGACCGGAAGCTACGAGTCGCCCTTTCCCGACGGGGTGGAGCTCCTGAACGCCTACTACACGTCGCGCGGATCGCTCTACCTCGATTGGAACCAGGCCCTGGTGAAGGAATTCCAAGGCGGGAGCGGGCGCGAGCGCCAGCTTCTCGCGTCGATCGTGCTCACGGCGGCCGACAATTTGCCGGACGTCACCGAGGTCGTGCTCCTCGTCGAGGGAAACCCGGTCGAGACGATCGGAGGGCATTTCGATACCATGACGCCCCTCACCGTGGCGGAGTGGCGATGAGCGCCCGCCGCGTTCTCGGCGTCTTCGATTCGGGAATCGGCGGGCTCACCGTCGTGCGGCACCTGCGCCGGCTTCTCCCGGGCGTCCCGATCGTCTATTTCGGGGACACGGCCCGTGTTCCCTACGGCACGAAATCGGACGCCACCGTTCGGCGCTTCGCCGGCGAGGCGGTCCGCTTCCTGACCCAGTTTCAGGTCGGACGGGTCGTCGTGGCGTGCAATACGGTTTCCGCGGTCGCCCTTCGTACGCTCGGGCGTGAGTTTCAGGGGCTTCCGATCGACGGCGTGATCGAGCCGGGCGCCGACGCGGCCGTCGAGGCCACCCGATCCGGGCGGATCGGCGTGATCGGGACCCGCGCCACGGTGGCGAGCGCGGCCTACGAGCGCGCGGTGTCGGCCGCGGCGCGCCGGGCGGGGAAGCGCGCTCGGGTCGACGCCGTCCCCTGCCCGCTCCTGGTCCCGCTCGCCGAGGAGGGAATGGAAGACTCCCAGGCGGCCCGAGAGGTGCTGCGCGACTACCTCGCCCCGCTCAAGCGAAAGAAGGTCGATACCCTGATTCTCGGCTGCACGCACTATCCTCCGTTTCGTCGGGCGCTCAGCGCGGTGATGGGGCCTCGGGTGCGGCTGATCGACTCGGGCGAAGCGACCGCGCGGCGCCTGGCCAAGACGTTGAAGCGCGAGCGTCGCGACGGACGCGGCACGCTCCGGTGCTATGTCTCCGACATTCCGCGGCAGTTCGAGCGGATCGGGCGCCGCTTCCTGGGCCACTCCATGGGACGCGTGCGCCTCGTGGCGCAGGACGACCTTCCCTGGTTCGAGCGTCCGCCCCGCAAGGGAGGGCGCTGAGGTGACTCGCCCGGGGACGAAATCGCGGGGGAAGAGCAACGGCCGGCGCATCGACCAGCGCCGTCCCGGCGACCTCCGCCCCATCACCATTCGCCGCGGCTATCTCAAGAACGCGGAAGGCTCGGCTCTCATCGAGATGGGCGGGACGCGCGTGATCTGCGCGGCGACCGTGGAGGATCGCGTGCCGCCCTTCTTGCGGAACACCGGCCGGGGCTGGGTGACCGCCGAGTACAGCATGCTCCCGCGCTCTTCGCACGAGCGGATCCAGCGCGAGGTGACGCGCGGCCACGTCGGCGGGCGCACGCATGAGATCCAGCGCCTGATCGGCCGCTCGCTTCGCGCGGTGACGAATCTGGAAACTCTGGGCGAGCGCCAGATCCTCGTCGACTGCGACGTGCTCGAGGCGGACGGCGGAACCAGAACCGCTTCGATCACCGGCGCCTTCGTGGCGCTGGTCGACGCGATCCGATGGCTCACGCGCCGCGTCGAGCTGCCCGGCCCGCCGCTTCGCGATTTCATCGCGGCGGTGTCGGTCGGCATCGTGGGCGGGGAGCCGATGCTCGACCTCTGCTACGAGGAGGACTCGAGGGCCGAGGTCGACATGAACCTGGTTCTGACCGGATCGGGCCGCCTCGTGGAGATCCAGGGCACCGCCGAAGGGAAGCCCTTCTCCGAAGCAGAGCTCGCGACGATGATGGAGTTGGGCAAGACGGGGATCCGGAAGCTCATCACGCAGCAGAAGCGAACGCTCGGGCTGCGCGCACTTCCCAAAGCGTGGAGCTAGTCGTCCTCGCCACGCGAAACGAGGGGAAGGCGCGCGAGCTCACGCGCCTCCTGGAAGCCGCCGTGGAGCGGTTCCAAACTCTCCGCGACCACCCCAAGCTCACGCTCCCGCCGGAAGCAGGCTCCGCCTATCGGGAAAATGCGCTCGCGAAGGCTCGCGCTGTGAACGAGGCGGTGGGGCTTCCCGCGCTCGGTGACGATTCGGGGCTCGAAGTCGATGCGCTCCACCGGGCGCCGGGCCTCTACTCCGCCCGATTCGCGGGGGAGAGCGCGACGGACGCCGAGAACAACGCGCTCCTCCTCAGGGCGCTCGAGGGCGTTCCTCCGGATGGCCGCACCGCGCGTTACCACTGCGCGCTGGTCTTGGTGCGCGGTACGGACGACGTCCTGGAGGTGGAGGCGGTCTGCGAGGGGCGAATTCTCGAAGCGCCGCGCGGCGGCGAGGGGTTCGGCTACGACCCTCTCTTCCTACCGGAAGGGGAGACGCTCACGTTTGGGGAGCTGCCCGCGGCCCGAAAGGACGCCATCAGCCATCGCGGCCGCGCCGCAGCGCTTCTGGGCCGAGCGATCAGGCACGGGGACTGAAGCGTGGCTCCCCCGTGCCCGATCGTCGCCCCGTCCTCGACTAATCTCCCAGCTTCTTCAGCTCGACGCGGCGGTTCTTCGCACGGCCCGCGTCGGTATCGTTGGTCGTAATCGGCTCGCTCTCACCGTACCCCTTCGCCTCGAGCCTCGACCGCTCGATTCCCCTCGAGACCAGGTAGTCGCGCACCGCCTTGGCCCGGCGGTCGGACAGGCTGCGGTTGTATTCGTCGGAGCCCTTCGAGTCGGTGTGCCCACCGACCTCGACCCGGATCTCGCGCCAGTCTTGAAGCGCGAGCACGACGCGATCGAGCACCGCGTACGAATCTGACGTCAGCTTCGCGCTGTCGAATTCGAAGTTCACGCCTTCCAAGATGAGCTTTTTCTTGTTCGGCTCGAAGAGCGCCTTCTTGATCGGGCAGCCTTTCGAGTCCACCTCGGCTCCGCGCGGCGTATTCGGGCACTCGTCGATGCCGTCCCACACGCCGTCCCCGTCGGAATCGTGCGGACAGCCGCGCGCGTCCACGAACGCGCCCTTGGGCGTGTTCGGGCACTTGTCCTTTGAATTGATGACACCGTCCCCGTCGGAGTCCCGGTCCTCGAGGGCATAAAGCCCAAACGTGTACCCGACGATCAATTGCACATTGGCAATGTCCGCGCCGCTGAGGCCGCGGTTGCCCAGGAGATCTCCCACGCGGGCCTCGGTGCGCCACCCATGTCCGTTCTGCGCGAAGCCGGCCCCGATCGACGCCAGCGGCCGGCCGAAGTCCTCCATCCCCGAGGGATTATTCACGTCCGCGCCGCCTAAGGCGCCGGCGAGGAAGAAATCTGTGGCGCCCCGGCCCAGCGGGTAGAGTCTCTCGAAGCCGATCCGTCCCTCGATGACCTTCACGTCCTCCAGCAGCGTGGTACCGCTCTGCGCGTAGGTGCCGTCAGCGAACCAGTTCCAGCGCGGACTGATCTTCCGTGCGACCCGAAGACCGATGAGCAACGACTGTTCGCTGCTCCCACCGGGGCCCCCGAGGTCCTTGTCCGCGGAGTTGACCCCGAACAGGGGTCCGGCATCGCCGAGGGGCTCGTGGCCCTTCGCCAGCGCGGGAGAGGCGTTCAAGAGGGCAAGGGTGGCAACGAGAACGGCGAAAATGGCTAACCCGGGCTGTCTCATGGTCGTTCCTCCCTTCGGGTGCGGATGCCAAGAATGGGGTGGATGACGGGGATCGAACCCGCAACACCTGGAGCCACAGTCCAGTGCTCTACCATTGAGCTACATCCACCGTGCGTTGGAACGGGCTTCGCGCCTGGAGGGAGTCGAACCCCCGACCGGCGGATTAGAAATCCGCTGCTCTATCCAACTGAGCTACAGGCGCTCCAGGTAGTCGGGGGGCGCCGGCACGAAATCGGGGCGAGAGGATTCGAACCTCCGACCCCCTGCGCCCAAGGCAGGTGCGCTACCGGGCTGCGCTACGCCCCGGTGCCGCCGCCGGCGCCAGCCACACACTGTAGCCTCCCACGCGCCGGGCAGTCAATCAGGGCCATTCGCCTTGACGAGCTGCGACGCGACGCCTATCGTCTAGTGGTTCCCCGACATCAACCTATACGCACCGGGGGTGCATCGTGGCAGGAGTGAACAAAGTCATTTTGGTGGGCAACTTGGGCTCGGACCCGGAGATCCGGACCACGCCGAGCGGGCAGCGCGTGGCCAATTTCCGCATGGCGACTTCCCGCGGCTGGACCGGCCAGGACGGCCAGCGCCAGGAGAAGACCGAGTGGCACTCGATCGTCGCCTGGGGGAAGCTCGCGGATGTCTGCGAGAAGTACCTCAACAAGGGAAAGCAGGTCTACGTGGAGGGCCGGCTCGAGACCCGTTCCTGGCAGGACAAGGAAGGGCAGACTCGGTACAAGACCGAGATCATCTGCGAATCGATGCAGATGCTGGGTCGTGCCGGTGCGGATCGAAACGGAGATCCCGCGGCCGACTCGCCTTCACGGGGCGGTGCGCCCGACGAGTCGATGGCGCCCGCGGGCGGCGGCGGCTCGGACGACGATCTGCCGTTCTAGGGAGCCTGGCCTTGTAGAACGGGGATTGTGCCCCGGCCTACGCGGAAGTTATTGAATGTAGCCGAGTGAGCGGAGCCTCTCGCGCAACTCCTCGTCAACGGGGGAGCGGAGAGGCTCTTCGCTTCCTCCCTTCGGGCGCGCGGTCTCGTAGGTTGCGAGGTGCTTCTCGTGCCCCAGGCGCTTCATCACGCCCGGCATCAGCGCGTCCTCGATGGGGCGCCCATCCATGTCGAGTGCGGTGGGGAGCCCGTAGAGCGCGAGGACGGTGGGTGTGATGTCGAGCACCGTCGCGCCCGAGATGTTCGCGTCCCGCTTCACGTCCGGCCCCATCATGAGGACGATCCCGTCGACCTTGTGGGCGCCGACGCCCTTGCCCCCTCCTTGGAATCCGTGGTCGGAGCAGACGATCACGTTCGTCTTCGGCCCCGCCTCGCGGAGGAAGTCTCCGATCAGCCGGTCGGTGAACACGTAGTAATTCGGGACGATCCGCTTCAGCCAATCGTACTCCGCGTCCGAGGAGACGAACTGCGAGTTGTTCGGCAGGTCGATGTCCCAATAAACGTGCGACACCTCGTCGACACCGCGGAAGTAGACCGTGAAGAATTCGGGGTGCGACGAGCGATAGAGGTGCATGGCGACCCGATAGAACGTCATGTCGGCCGCGTAAATCCACCGCA
>Ga0193723_1000065_pt1 | contig 31790 bp, 30 predicted proteins | sample H2m2metaG_FD_143042 | JGI IMG/M metagenome (GOLD analysis project Ga0193723, IMG submission 143042) | Soil microbial communities from a riparian zone of the East river system, Colorado, United States - H2m2 | ecosystem: Environmental > Terrestrial > Soil > Riparian zone | place: USA: East River...
CAGCAGAGTCAACGCCCTCTCGGGCGAGGGGGCATTCGAGGTCCTCGCAGCCGCGCGGCGCCTGGAAGCCGCGGGACGGGACGTGGTTCACCTCGAGATCGGAGAGCCCGACGGGGCCACGCCGCCGCACGTGATCGAAGCCGGCGTCCGCGCCCTGCACGATGGCCACACGCGTTACGTCGATCCTGCTGGGCTGCCCGCACTGCGCGCGGCGATTGCCGCCTCCCTGGCGTGGCGCGGCGTCCGCGCGCCGGCAGAGAGCGTGGTCGTGGTGCCCGGGGCGAAACCGATGCTGTTCTACGCGCTTCTCGCGGTCCTGGAACCGGGAGACGAAGTCCTGGTGCCTGACCCCGGATTCCCGATCTACGCATCGGTGGTGCGCTTTGCGGGAGGGGTTCCCGTCGGCTACGGGCTCGACGCGAACCTCGCCGCCCTCGTCACTCCGCGCACGCGGGCACTCGTCGTGAATCTGCCGGGGAACCCCACCGGCGGCGTCGCAACGCCGGCTGCCCTGCGTGCGCTCGCCGAGCTGGCGTTGCGCCACGACCTCACGGTGATCTCGGACGAGGTGTACGGCCGCCTCCGCTACGATGGGCACGTCGACAGCATCGCGGCGCTGCCCGGCATGCTCGAACGCACCGTCATCGTCGACAGCTTCTCGAAGAGCTACGCGATGACCGGGTGGCGCCTCGGCTTCGGCGTGGTGCCGGCGCCCCTCGTCGAGCGCGTGACCATGCTCGTGGTCAACGGCACCTCGTGCACGCCGCCGTTCGTCCAGCTCGCGGGGCTCGCCGCGCTGACGGGACCGCAGGAGAGCGTGGCGACGGCGGTGGCGCGACTCGAGCGCCGCCGCGACTGGCTCGTCGATGGCCTGAACGGGCTGCCCGGCATCCGCTGTCCGCGGCCGGACGGGGCCTTCTACGCCTTTCCCGACGTTCGAAAAATCGAGGAGCGAGCGCGGCTCTCGACCGCGCAGCTCGCCGCTCGCCTGCTCGAGGTACACGGCGTGGCCGTGTTGCCGGGTACCGGCTTCGGCCCGGGCGGGGCGGGGCATCTGCGCCTGTCGTTCGCCGTCTCACCGGCCGTCCTTGATCTCGCGCTCGAGCGGATTCGCGAGTGCATCAGCGACCTTGCCGTCGCCGCCTGACCGATGGAGGCATCCATGTCCGTTCGCAAAGTGACCGTCGCCACGCTGGCGGCGCTGAAGGCGCGCAACGAGAAGGCCGTGTTCGTGACGGCCTACGACTACCCCACGGCCACCTTCGCCGACCGGGCGGGTGTCGACATGATCCTGGTCGGGGATTCAGCGGCGATGACCATGCTGGGTCTCCCCAGCACCGTGGGCATCGGTCTCGATGAGATGCTCGTCTTCGCGCGGGCGGTGACGCGCGCGGCGCGGCGCGCCTTCGTGGTAGGAGACCTCCCGTTCCTTTCGTATCAGCCTTCCGACGAGACGGCGATTCGCAGCGCCGGAGCGTTCGTCGCCGCCGGCTGCGACGCCGTGAAATGTGAGGGCGGCGCCCGCGTCGCGCGGCGGGTCCGCGCGATGGTCGACGCCGGGATCGCTGTGATGGGCCATCTGGGGCTGACGCCCCAGAACCTGGCCCAGTTGGGCGGTTATCGCGTCCAGGGGAAATCTCTCGCGGCGGCGGAACGGCTCGTCCGCGATGCCGAGGCATTGCAGCGGGCCGGCGTGTTTTCGATTCTGCTCGAGGCAGTTCCGGTGGAAACCGCGGCGTTCGTGCGGGAGCGGGTGCAGGTGCTGGTGTACGGCATCGGGGCGGGCCCGTGTGTGGACGGCCAACTCGTAATCTCGCACGACATCCTGGGCAACTTCGTGGGCGACATCGCGCCGCGCTTCGTCAAGCGCTACGCCGAGGTGGGCACGGACGTCGAGCGAGCGTTCCGCGAGTACGCGCGCGACGTGCGCGCCGGCGCGTTCCCGGGACCGGAGCATTGCTATCCGATCGACGCCACCGACGAGGCGGAAATCCGGGCGGTCCGCAAACAGCCGGTGCCGTCTCAGCCGGCGGTTGAGGCCGCGCCATGACGTCGACGCTGGCGCCGCCCTTGGGGCTCCGCCCTCGGCCGCAGGTCTGCCGTGCCTGCGGAACGGTGCACGACCCGGCCCCCGTGGCCGTGTGCGAGGAGTGCCTCGGACCGCTCGATCCCGTGCTCGATCCGGGCCGGGCGCTGCCGACCCGGGAAGTGATCGCCGCTCGGCCGCGCTCCCTCTGGCGTTACCGCGAATGGCTGCCGTTTGACGGGGAACCCACCCTCTCCCTCGACACCGGGGGCACGCCCCTCGTCGCCGCGCCGCGCCTCGCCGCGCGCCTGGGCGTGGCGCGCGCGTGGCTGAAGAACGACGCGGTGTCCCATCCGTCGCTCTCGTTCAAGGACCGCGTGGTCGCGACGGCGATCAACGCGGCGGCCGCGTTCGGGCTCGACACGATCGGTTGCGCGTCCACCGGCAACCTCGCGAACGCGGTCGCGGCCCAGGCGGCGCGCGCCGGGCTCAAGGCCTGGATCTTTATCCCCGAAGACTTGGAGCCCGCCAAGGTCGTCGGCACCGCCGTGTACGGCCCCCGACTCGTTCGCGTGCGCGGCCACTACGACGACGTCAACCGTCTGTGCGCCCAGGTCGCCGACCAGTTCGGCTGGGGCATCGTCAACGTCAACCTGCGCGGCTACTACGGCGAAGGCTCGAAGACGATGGCCTTCGAGATCGCGGAGCAGCTGGGGTGGCGGCTTCCTACGGCGGTCATCGCGCCGATGGCCGGCGGGTCGCTCGTCACCAAGCTGAGGAAGGGGTTCCACGAGTTCGCTGCGGCGGGGCTCGTCACGGGCACCGCGCCGCGCATCTTCGGCGCCCAGGCGGCCGGGTGTGCGCCGATCGTGCGGCTTGTGCGCGAGAACGCCGATGCCGTCGAGCCCGTCGTGCCGCACACGATCGCCCGTTCGATCGCGATCGGGAACCCGGCGGACGGGCTCTTCGCCAAGCGCGCGATCATCGAATCGGGCGGATGGGCGGCGGCGGTGTCCGATCCGGAGATCGTCGCCGGCATCCGGCTGCTCGCCGAGGAGACAGGGGTCTTCACCGAGACTGCCGGCGGGGTGACCGTCGCCGCGGCGCTCGCGCTGGCGGCTGAGGGGCGCTTGCGGCCCGACGACGAGCTGGTGCTGTGCATCACGGGCAACGGTCTCAAGACGATCGACGCGGTGGCCCCCGCGCTCACGGCGGCCCCCCTGATCGCGCCGCGTCTCGCCGAGGTGCGGGCCTTGGTAGAGAAGGGGAAGGCGGACACATGACCGCGCGCGTCCGCGTCCCAGCGACGTCGGCCAACCTCGGCGCCGGGTTCGACTGCGTCGGCATCGCCGTGGACCGCTGGCTCGTCGCAGCGGTGACGCTGGGGGGAACCGGCATCTCGATCCGTCGACGCGGGACGTTGAGCGCGGTGCGCGTGCGGGCGGACCAGGATCTCTTCACACGCGGATTCCGCGCCGCGTGCGCCGCCGGCGGCGCATCCCCCGCAGGGGGGGGCGCGACGATCGAGGCCAGCTCGGACATTCCGGTCGGCTGTGGACTCGGTTCCTCTGCGGCGGCGATCGTAGCGGGGGCATTGTTGGCGGACGCCGCGCTCGAGTTGGGTCTCTCTCGCAGCCAGATCCTCGAGATCAGCACAGCGATCGAAGGGCATCCCGACAACGTGGCGCCCGCCATTTGCGGTGGCGCGGTGTTGAGCGTCCAGACGCCGGCCGGATTGGTCGCCTCGTCGCTGCGTGTCTCGCCCGCGATCGAGCTGCTGATTGCCGTGCCGCCGTTTCCGAATTCCACGAAAGCCGCGCGCGCGGCGCTGCCACAGACGCTGCCCCACAGCGATGCGGTAGTCGCTGCCGGCCGGGCAGCGGCGCTGGTGCAGGGTCTCGCGACGGGTGATGGCGCGTTACTTGGCGCCGCCCTCGACGATGTGCTGCACGTGCCGTTCCGGCGCGCGCGTGTTCCCGGTTACGATGCGGTCGTTGCAGCAGCCCAATCCGCCGGTGCGTTCGGCGCGACGTTGTCTGGCGCCGGCTCGGCCATCCTTGCGATCGCACCGCGCGAGCGATCTGCGGCGGTGGGGGCAGCCATGATCGCGGCGTGGCGCGCGGCGGGCGTGGAAGCCGAGCTGATCCGGAGCGCCCGTCCCGTCCCGGGCGCCAGTGCCCATCGCGGTCCTTCAATAAGTCATCCCGTTCCCTCGGAGTCACCATGAGCGTCACTCTCCAACTCCCCGCCGTGCTCGCAAAACTCGCCGACGGCCAGCGTTCTCTCGAAACACAAGGTTCGACCCTGGGCGACGTCGTGGCCGACGTCGCCGCGCGTTTCCCGGCGTTGGCGCCGCGGCTGCGCGACGAGGCCGGCAAGCCATACGCGTTCGTCACCTTCTACGTGAATGACGACGATGCCCGACTGCAGGGCGGGTTCGCCGCGAGCGTGCGCGACGGCGACGAGATCATCATCGTACCGGCGATCGCGGGAGGCTGAGCCATGACTGCGCTCGCACAAGACGAACTGCTGCGCTACAGCCGCCACCTCATTCTTCCAGACGTCGGCGTCCCGGGGCAGGAGAAACTCAAGGCCGCGCGCGTCCTCCTGATCGGGGCGGGTGGGCTCGGCTCGCCGGCGGCGCTCTACCTGGCCGCGGCCGGCGTCGGCAACCTGGGATTGGTCGATTTCGACAATGTCGATGTCACGAACCTCCAGCGGCAGATCCTCCACGGGACCAAGGACGTGGGCCGGCCGAAGCTCGTCTCGGCGCGGGAGCGGATCCGCGACGTGAACCCCCACGTCCGGCTCGAGACGTACGAGACCGCGCTGACGTCCAAAAACGCGCTCGACATCCTCAGTGGGTACGACATCGTCGTGGACGGCACCGACAACTTCGCGACGCGCTACCTGGTGAACGATGCCTGCGTCCTGCTCGGCAAGCCGAACGTGTACGGGTCGATCTTCCGGTTCGAGGGACAGGCGTCGGTGTTCGCGCTGGAGGGCGGGCCGTGCTACCGCTGCCTCTTCCCGGAGCCGCCACCGCCCGGGCTCGTGCCGAGCTGCGCCGAGGGCGGGGTGTTTGGGGTGCTTCCGGGGCTGGTCGGCACGATTCAGGCGACGGAGGCCATCAAGTTGATCCTGGGGGTGGGTGAGTCGTTGGCCGGAAGACTGTTATTGGTAGACACGCTCGGGATGTCGTTCCGCACAGTGACGGTCCGCAAGGATCCATCCTGCCCGGTGTGCGGGACGCGAGAGATTCGCGAGCTGATCGACTACGAGCAATTCTGCGGCGTGCATGCGGCGGACGCGGAGCCCCGCGCCGTGGCCGGGTTCGTCGAAATCACGCCGCGTGAGCTCACTGCGCGCCTGTCCCGAGGCGAGGAGCTGCAGCTGATCGACGTGCGGGAGCAGTTCGAGTGGGACATCGTCCGGATCCCGGGTGCCCGGCTGGTGCCGCTCGCGACGCTCCCGGACGTGGCGGAGACGCTCGATCGGGACCGGGAAATCGTCGTCTACTGTAAAGGCGGAACCCGGAGCCGAGCCGCTGCCTCGCACCTCGCCGACGCGGGGTTCCGGCGGGTGGCGAACCTGGCTGGGGGCGTCCTGCGGTGGCGGGACGAGGTGGATCCGGCGCTGCCGCGCTACTGAGGCTCTCGAGCAACACTCCGAGTTGGCGTCTTTGGCATGATTGTTGACCTATGGTCACGCCATGCCGACTATCCCCGCGACTCGGGTCGCCACACTGTCGGGCGAAGGAGCCTTCGACGTCATGGTGGCCGCAGGTCGGCTCCAGGACGCGGGCCACCACGTGGTCCATCTCGAAGTCGGCGAGCCCGGCGGAACGACGCCGCGCCACGTCGTCGAGGCGGGTGTCCGGGCCCTGCACGACGGCCACACGCGGTATGTGGATCCTGCCGGCATGCCCGCGCTGCGTGATGCGATCGCTACGTCGCTCGCGTGGCGCGGCGTCCGGGGAACCCCGGCGGAGAATGTGGTCGTGGTCCCCGGGGCCAAGCCGATGATCTTTTACGCCCTCCTGGCCGTCCTCGAGCCGGGCGATGAAGTGCTCGTCCCGGATCCGGGCTTCCCGATCTACCCGTCCGTCGTACGGTTCGCCGGGGCGGTCCCCGTCAGCTATCGGGGGTTGAATGTCACGCGACTCGCCACGCTCATCACGCCCCGCACCCGAGTGCTCGTTGTCAACCTGCCGGAGAACCCGACGGGTATCGTCGCGACCTCCGACGATCTCACCGCCATCGCCGAGCTGGCGCTGGCGCACGATCTCACCGTCGTCTCGGACGAGGTGTACGGCCGCATCCGGTACCACGGGGGCGCGAACAGCATCGCGGCGCTGCCGGGGATGCTCGAGCGCACGGTCATCGTAGACAGCTTCTCGAAGACCTACTCGATGACGGGGTGGCGGCTGGGGTTCGGCGTAGTGCCCGCGGCGCTCGTCGAGCGCGTAACCAAGCTCGTTGTCAACGGCACGACCTGTACGCCCCCGTTTGTCCAGCTCGCCGGGCTGGCGGCCCTCACGGGGTCGCAGGATTGCGTGGCCGCGGCCGTGACATGCTATGAGCGCCGTCGCGACTGGCTGGTGGATGCTCTGAACGGCCTGCCCGGCGTCCGCTGTGGCCGGCCGGGCGGTGCCTTCTACGCGTTTCCCGACGTCCGAAAGATCGAAGACCGCACGGGGCTCTCGACCGAGCAACTGGCCGCTCGGCTGCTCGAGACGCACGGCGTGGCCGTCCTCCCGGGAACCGCCTTTGGACCAGGCGGGGCGGGGCACCTGCGCCTGTCGTTCGCCACCGCCGACGACGAGCTCCAGGTCGCGCTCGGGCGGATTCGCGAGTGCGTGCGCGACCTCGCCGTCGCCGCCTGACGCCGGAAGCCCGCCGGAATTCGGTCCTCCGCGCGATGAATTGGTGACAGCCATCACGCCCGGCGGCATTACCGTCGGGGCGTGGACGGCGAATCGGTTGTGGTCATTCTGGCGACGGGCGGGAGCGCGGTCCCGCTCGAGCGTGACGCCCTCGACGGGTTCGACGGGATGGTGGTCACATGGGTGCGCGTCGAACGGGAGGGGAGTGCCCGGTGTCTCGCGGCCCGAGTGCGACACGCCGACCCGGCCGACCAATTCCGAATCCGAATTCGGGAATGGGGGGTAGCCCGCGGATGGGCGGTGACTGTTGCGCCGTGCGGGACGCCTCGCTAAAGTAAAACACATGCATGACTTGGGGGCTCCACGGGCAGGTCACAGCGCGCCAACGGCGCCGCCGGTCCTCCCACCCCCCGAAACGCTCCGCGCAAAAGTGGGGCGTTGGTTCGACAGTTGGATGCGTTCGCTCGGCATGGCGCTGATCCTCTTCCTCATCATTCGTACCTTCGTCATCGAAGCATTCCAGATTCCCACCGGCAGTATGGAGCGCACGTTACTCGCCGGTGACTTTCTCTTCGTCAATAAAGCGGTGTACGGCGCGCAGATCCCAGGCACGAGCGCCCATTTGCCGGGCTTCCAGCGGCCGGGGCGCGGCGACGTCATCGTGTTCGAGTATCCGAAGGATCCCACGCTCAACTACGTGAAACGCGTGATCGGCGCGCCCGGCGACGTGGTCGCGATGCGCGGCGGGCAAGTGTACGTGAACGACACGGCGCTGCGCGAGCCGTACGTACAACGCAGCGACCCGCTCCATGACGGCTACGATTCCAAGTTCAACTGGCAGCGCCGCTTCCTGGACGGGTTCTCGGCCGACGGCATTCGGGCGTATCGCCCCAGGCGCGACAACTGGGGCCCGTTGCGCGTGCCGGCCGGCAAGTACTTCGTGCTCGGCGACAACCGGGACAACTCGGAAGACTCGCGGTATTGGGGATTCGTCGACGGGAGCGCCGTGAAGGGGCGGCCGCTCGTCGTCTATTTCAGTTACGACCGCACCACGCGGGACCCCCTCCCGTGGCTGACGGACATCCGCTGGGGTCGACTCGGTTCGGTGATTCATTGATTTGGCGGCGTTCACGTTCCGTAGGGCGTCGTTCCTTTTTGGAGGAGTGACCACCCGATGCAACTGAACACAGCGAGACGGGCTTCGTTCGACGAGGGATCATTGGACCAGTATCTGCGCGAAATCAGCCAATACCCGCTCATCACACGTGAGGAGGAGGTCTCGCTCGCCCAGCGGATCCGGGTGGGAGAGGAAGAGGCCCTCGACAAGCTCGTGCGCTCGAACCTGCGCTTCGTCGTGTCGGTGGCGAAGAAGTACCAGAACCAGGGCGTCTCGCTCTCCGACCTGATCAACGAAGGCAACCTCGGCCTGATCCGCGCCGCCCACAAGTTCGACGAGACGAAAGGCATCAAGTTCATCTCGTACGCGGTGTGGTGGATCCGCCAGGCGATCCTGCAGGCCCTCGCCGAACAGTCGCGCATCGTGCGCGTCCCCCTGAATCGCGCCGGCACGCTGCACCGTATCGGGAAGCGTTCGGCCTCGTTGCTTCAGGAATTGGGCCGCGAGCCAACCGTCGAAGAGATCGCCGAGGGGATGGACATCTCGGAAGAAGAGGTCGCCAAGACACTGTCGATCTCGCAGGCGCATCTCTCGCTCGACGCCCCCCTTACGCCCGGTGAGGACAACAAGCTCCTCGATTACCTGCCCGACACCACCAACCCGGGCCCCGACGACGAGATCTTCGAGCACGCGCTCACCGAATCCATAGAGTCGGTGCTATCGACGCTGAAGGAGCGGGAGGCCAAGATCCTGCGCCTCTACTTCGGTCTCGAGGGTCAGGAACCGATGACGCTCGAGGAGATCGGCTCGCTGCTCGGGATCACCCGCGAGCGGGTCCGCCAGCTCAAGGAAAAGGCGCTGGCGCGGCTGCGGCATGTATCTCGGGCTCGCGCCCTGGAAAGCTTCCTCTCGTAACGACGACCTGCGTGGGGAAGTGGGGACGTGGGGCGCACATCCCTACATCCCCACGCCCCCACGCCTTTGTATATTCCCCGCCTATGGCTTCCACCTTTTCATTCGATGTCTCGACGGGCGCCGATCTCCAGGAGGTCGATAACGCCGTCAATCAGGCCACCAAAGAAGTGGCCCAGCGCTACGACTTCAAAGGGTCTAAGGCCTCGCTCGCGTTCGACCGCGCGAAGCTGACGTTGAACCTGGTCGCCGACGACGACTTCAAGATGAAAGCGCTGTTCGACGTGCTGCAGTCCAAGCTGATCAAGCGCGGTGTGCCGGTGAAGAACCTGGAGCTGGGCGTCATCACGCCCGCCGCCAACGACACGGTGCGGCGCGAGATCAAGCTGACGCAAGGGATCCCGCAGGAGAAAGCCAAGGCGATCGTGAAGGCGATCAAAGACAAGAAGTTCAAGAAGGCCCAGGCCTCGATCCAGGGCGAGGAGATCCGCGTGCAGGCGCCGGCGAAAGACGAGCTGCAGGAAGTGATCGCGTTTCTGCGCAGCCAGGACTTCGGGCTCGAGCTCAAGTTCGGGAACTACCGCGGATGAAGCTGGGCGTCATTTCCCTCGGCTGTGACAAAGCGACCGTCGATTCCGAGCGGGTCGTGGGCGATCTGGTGGGGCACGGCGCCGTCGTCACGTCCGACCTTCCGAGTGCCGATGTCATCCTGATCAACACCTGCGGGTTCATCGACGCCGCCAAGCAAGAATCGATCGACGCGATTCTCGGCGCCGCCAAGCTCAAGGAAGACGGCGTCAAGGCCGTCGTGGCGGTCGGCTGCCTCGTGCAGCGCTATAAGAAGGAGCTGCAGGCGGAAATGCCCGAAGTGGATCTCTTCCTCGGGTTCTCGGACCTGCATCACCTCGTTCCCGAGCTGGCCCAGCGCGGCCTGATCGACGATCCCGTCGCGTCCCACCCCGGCGTGCGCCAGTTTCTAGGCGACCAGCCCCACGTCCGCTACCTCAAGATCTCCGAGGGCTGCGATCACACGTGCGCCTTTTGCGCCATCCCGCTGATGCGCGGCAAGCACCGCTCCGAGCCGCTCGAGCGACTGGTGCGCGAGGCGCAGACACTCGAAGCGCAGGGCGCGAAGGAGATCAACCTCGTGGCCCAGGACCTGGGCCACTGGGGGCGCGATCTCGGCCGTGAAGGACCGAAGCTCCCCGAGCTGCTCGAGGCACTCCTCGCCGGCACCACGGTGCCGTGGTACCGCCTGCTGTACGTGTATTCGGCGGGCATCACCGAGCGGCTCGTGGAGATGATCGCGGGCGAGCGCCGCATCGTGCCGTACATCGACATGCCGATTCAGCACGCGACCGATCGGATGCTCGAGCGCATGCGCCGGCCCGAGCGCGTCCACACGCTGCGCGAGAAGCTCGCATGGCTGCGGGGCGCGATCCCCGATCTCGCGATCCGCACGACGTGCCTGGTGGGATTCCCCGGTGAGACCGACGAGGAGTTCCGCGCGCTGCTCGCCTTCCTCGAGGAGGCGCAGTTCGACCGGTTGGGGGCCTTCGCCTACTCGCCGCAGGAGGGCACGCGGGCCGTTCAATACGAAGACGACGTTCCAGACTACGTCAAACGAGAGCGTCTGGAGGAACTCGTGGAAGTACAGCGTGCCATCTCAGGCGAGCGGCTGGCGCGGTTTGTTGGCCGGGAAGTGGACCTCCTGGTCGACCGAGTCAGCGATCCCGACGAACAGGGCGCCACGCACGTCGGCCGCGTACAGTGGCAGGCCGACGACGTCGACGGCGTGACCTACCTCGCGCAGGGCGGGTGGGCCGAGGTTGGAAGCTTCGTGCGCGCGCGTGTGACGGAGTCCGAGGACTACGACTTCCGGGCGGTCGCGCTGACGTGACGCCGCCCCGGTCGGCTGAGCTGTTCGACCGGGCGAAAGGGGTTTTTCCCGGCGGCGTGAATTCTCCGGTACGGGCGTTTCGAGCGGTCGGCGGAACGCCCTTTTTCGTGGCCAGCGCCGCCGGGTGCCGCCTCACGGACGTCGACGGCAAGGCCTACGTCGATTACGTCTGTTCGTGGGGCCCGCTGATCCTCGGCCACGCGCATCCTGCCGTGCTCGAGGCGGTCCGGCAGGCCGCCGCGCGCGGCTGGACGTATGGCGCGCCGTGCGAAGCAGAGGTCGAGTTGGCGGAGGCGGTGCGCACGCGCATGCCGTCGCTCGAGGTCATGCGGTTCGTGAACAGCGGGACCGAGGCCACGATGTCAGCGGTCCGGCTGGCGCGGGCGGCCACCGGTCGCGAGTTGATCGTCAAGTTCGACGGCTGTTATCACGGCCATGCCGACGGGTTCCTGGTGAAAGCTGGCTCAGGTGTCGCCACGCTCGGGCTCCCTGACAGTCCCGGGGTCCCCGCTGCCCTCGCCGGTCTCACGCTCACCGCGCCATTCAACGACGCCGATGCCGTGGCCGATCTCTTCCGCCAGCACGCCGGACGGATCGCGGCGGTGATCGTCGAGCCGTACGTCGGCAACGTGGGATTCATCGCGCCGGACCCGGCATTCCATCCGGCGCTGCGCGCGTTATGTGACCGCAACGGCGCGCTGCTGATCTTTGATGAGGTGATGACCGGATTCCGCGTGGCCCCCGGTGGTGCCCAGGAACGCCTCGGTGTGCGGCCCGATCTGACGACCCTCGGCAAGATCGTGGGTGGAGGATTCCCCGTGGGCGCGTACGGCGGCCGAGCCGATCTGATGCGGCGGATCGCCCCCGAAGGGCCCGTGTACCAGGCGGGGACGCTCTCCGGGAACCCCGTAGCGATGGCCGCGGGCCTCGCGACGCTGCGGGAGACGGATAAGGCGGGTTTCTACGACGTCCTCGAAAAGCGGACCGCACGCCTTTTGAGTGGGTTACAGGCGGCGGCTCGCCGTCACGATGTCCCGATGTCGACGGGGCACGCCGGTTCGATGTGGGGCGTGTACCTCGCTGCGGGCCGAGGCCCCATTCGCAACTACGCCGATGCCAAACGGACCGACACGGCACTCTTTGCACGCTGGCACAAAGCAGCGCTCGACCGCGGCGTGTTCCTCGCGCCCTCCGTGTTCGAGGCGGCCTTTGTCTCGAGCGCCCACACCGATGCGGATATCGACTTCACGATCGAGCAGTTGGATGCGGCCCTCGGCGACGCGCGCGCTCGCTAGCACGTTCCTGGCGCTCTTGGCACTGGGCTGCCCGCACCCGGGGGCGGCGCCTACCCCGACCGCTGGGGAGCCCGAACTGCGCGTCGCGCTCGCCGTCGGCGTACAGAGCGTCGTGCTCGGGGGCAATGAGAGCGGTGAGCTGTTCGTCACCGACGACGGAACCGGACAGGCGGTCGGGTCGATTCCCGCGGGAGCGCGCTGGATCGCCATCCCGGACTCGGCCACACAGGGCGCGAAGCTGCGCCTCGTAAGGCCCGACGGAACCGCCACGGAGCCCCACACGGGAATCGCCCTCGTCAACGTCACGGAGAACCGCTTCGCGATGGCGAACGCCCGCCGCTACCGTGGCCGCATCAACGTGGTGGCGGGACGGACCGGCGGCGGCCTGACCGTGGTGAACCGGTTGGGAATCGAAAGCTACCTCGCCGGTGTCGTGGGCCCGGAGATCGGGGGACGGCGGCCCGACGAGCTGGCCGCCGTTCTCGCCCAGGCGGTCGTATCGAGAACCTTCGCGCTCGGCAACCGGGGCCGGTACGAGTCGCTCGGGTTCGACGCCTATGCCGACACGCGCGACCAGGTGTATAACGGCGTCGCCGTCGAGACCCCGCAGGCCTGGGACGCGGTGCGGCGGACGGCGGGGCAGGTGTTGCGTTACCGCGGCGAAATCATCGACGCCTTCTTCCATTCGACGTGTGGATTCAGCACGGCCGGCGTCGAGGAAGCGTTCGCCACAGGGCGGACGCGCCCCTACCTGCGTCCCGTCTCGGACCAGTACGCGAAGGGGCGTTACTACTGCGACATCTCACCGCGGTTTCGGTGGCGCGAAGAGTGGGACGCACAGAAGCTCCGCGCTATATTCACGCGGACGCTGCCCGCGGTCATGCCGATCGGCGGGGACGGACTGCAGCCGATCACCGACGTCGAAGTCACGCGGACGACTCGCTCCGGGCGCGTTGGGGAGCTGCGGATCGTTTTTGAACACGGTGATGTGCGCATCCCGGGCGGCGCCGTTCGCTCCATCCTGCGGCCCGAGGTCGATCGCACGCTGAGCAGCACCGCGTTCCAGCTGACGGGGACGAAGGACGGTGGCCGGCTCACCCGGCTCGTCGCGGCGGGAGCAGGATCGGGGCACGCCGTCGGGATGTGTCAGTGGGGAGCGGTGGGCCGGGCTCGCGCCGGCCAGGACCATCGCCGCATCCTGTCGACCTATTTCCCGGGGACGACACTTGATCGCATATACTGAGACGGTTCGGCGGTTCGGCGGTTGGGCGGTTCGAACCGCCGTGGTGGTGGCCGTGCTTCTAACCGGCTATCCGCCAAACCGCCTGACCGCCCAAGGTGTCTTGAACCAGTTCTCCTACGACAATCTCCGCTTCTCGGGGATCCAGATTGACGCGGGGCCGCTCGGCTCGAGCGAGCTCACCGGCACGATTGCCGCCGGCCTCCGCATCGACTACGGCATGATCGCGCCGCGCGTTCGCGTGCTGCTCGGGCTCTCGTACTTTCGGTCGCAATTCGACAACCAGGCGCGGGCACGCTTCGAACAGCGCATCCGGCAGTTCGTGATCGATCCCGCTGGCGACGACACGATTCGGGTCGGGCGGATCTTCTGGAGCGACCTCACCGCCGATCTCGACTTCCAATACGCGATCCCGCAGGGCCGCGGCATCATGACCTACATTGGCGTGGGGACGAGTGTCCACCTGCGCAACGGCAGCGGCGGCTTCATCCAAGGCACGTTCGTGGAAGACGCCCTCGATGAGGTGAGCGCCGGCTTCAACATGTCGGTCGGAGCGGAGTTCGCGCTCTCCAAAGCGTGGCGGTTCACGGTCGACGGTCGCGGCGTCGTGTCGAGCGGGTTGTCCACGGTCAGTTTGCGGAGCGGCTTCATGTACCGGGTGGGGAGCGGGGGAAGTAAACCACGGTGAACGATCCGATTCGCGTAGGGGTCATCGGGGCAGGGGCCATCTCGCAGGTGGCTCACTTACCGGTGCTGCGGCGGTTGCCGGGCGTCGAGGTCGCGGCGATCTGCGACAACGACGTGGGCAAAGCCCAGTCGCTCGCGGGGCGCTTTGAGGTGAAGGACACCTACGACGACATCGAAGAGGTGCTGCGCTACGCGAACGTCGACGCGGTCGTGATCTGCACGCCCAATCACCTGCACGAAATCCACGTCACCTCCGCGCTCGCGGCCGGCGCCCACGTGTTGTGCGAGCGGCCCCTCGCGCTCAACCTCGCCGGTGTCGAGCGCGTGCTCCAGGCGAGCGAGAAGCACGGCAAGCGCGTGATGGTGGGAATGAACCACCGCTTTCGCTCGGACGTACAGGCCGTGCGCGGCTTCCTCGCCGGTGGCGACCTGGGGGCCCTGCAGGCGGTACGCGGCGGCTGGTACACCTTTCAGCCGAGCCGCCAGCTGCTCGGGTGGCGGTTGCGGCGCGAGCAGGCGGGAGGCGGTGCCGTGCTCGACCTCGGCCTGCCCCTGATCGATCTCGGTTTGTGGCTCGCGGGCTGGCCCGCCCCCAAGCGCATCTCCGCCCATCTCACCACCGCGACGAAGGGCGGCGTCGAGGATATGGGCTCGGTGCTCATCGTGTGCGAAAACGGCGTGTCGATCACCGTCGACGTCAGCTGGCGGCACATGGGCGAGGGCGAACGCTTTTGGTTCGACCTCGTGGGCGTGAAGGGATCCGCGGCGATCCAGCCCCTCCGGATCTTCAAAGAACAGCACGGGACGCCGATGGACGTCACGCCGACCGGCGCTACGGGTCGCGAAACGCCATTTACGCAGTCGTATCGCGCCGAGTGGATGTATTTCCTGGCGGTGATCAAGGGCGACGTGAACGCGCCGCCCCCGCGCGATCAACTCGCCCTGCAGCGGGTCGTGGACGCGGTGTACCGCTCGGCCGACGAAGGCCACGACGTGCTGTTGTGAAGCTCGTCGCGCTGGGGGCCGTAGCCCTCTTCCTGAGCTACCCGCCGTTCCCCCTCCCGCCGCTCAGTTTCGTCGCGCTCATTCCCGCCCTGCTGCTCGTGCGGCAGGCCCTGCAGGCCCGCGATGCGCGCGCCGCGTTCCGCTGGGGCTGGTGGTACGGCCTCGCGTCGAACGGCCTCGTGCTCTACTGGATGGTCATCGCGCTGTGGCGCTTCACGCCGTTCTCGGCGCTGGGGTACCTGGCTACCGTCGCGACCATTGCCCTGATGACCGCGTGTCTCTTCTGGTTCGTCGTGCGGGTGCGGCTCACCACGCCGGCGGTGCCCCTCTGGGTGATCTTCCCAGTGGCATGGACGGCGCTCGAATGGATCATCGGACACATCGGGGACATCGCCTTTCCGTGGCTCGGGCTGGGAACGTCCCTCGCCGACGCCCCGGTGCTCGTGCAGTGGGCCGACCTGGCGGGCGCGCGCGGCGTGACGTTGTGGCTGGCGTGGTGCAATGTCGCGATCCTCGACGCGTGGCTCGATCGGCGCAGTGCGTGGTCCGTGGTGCGCGGCGCGTGGCCCGTCCTGGCGACGGTCGTGTTGGCCCTCGGGTACGGACTGTGGCGTGAGCAGACGCTGCCGGTGCGCGAGGTCGGCGTCGTCGCGCTGATCCAGCCCAACGAAGGATTCCGCGAGAAGTGGGACCCGGCTCGTGAGGATGCCGTCGTCGGAAAGCTGCTCGACATGTCCGAGCAGTCGATGAAGCTTGCGCGGCCCCAGCTCGTCGTCTGGCCCGAAGCGGCGATCCCCGGCTTTCTGTTCCAGCAGCCCGAGTGGGACCAAACGATCAGCGGGCTTGCCCGCGTGAGCCACACGCCCATTGTGGCGGGCGGCCTGCATGCGGAAACGCGGATGCCGCCGCCGGTGCCGTACTACAACGCGGTCTTCTTCTTTGACTCCACCGGCGATCGCCGGTCTCACCCGGTGTACGGCAAGCATTACCTCGTGCCGATTGTCGAGCGTGTCCCGTTCGTGCCGGTGCGCTGGATGCGGAAGATCCCGGGGCTGGGTCGTTGGTCGGGCGGGTTCGCGCGCGGTACGGACCTGCCGGTCTATCAGGCGGCGATTGGCAAGTTTGGTGTCATCATCTGCTACGAGTCGGCGTTCGAAGACCTGCCGCGCCGCTACCGCGCGTTGGGCGCCGAGTTTCTCGTGAACGTCACGAACGACGTGTGGTTTGGCCGCACCGCCGCGCCGCGCCAGCACGCGTCGCACCTCGTGTTGCGCGCAATCGAGAGTCGCATGGGCATCGCGCGCGCCGCGAATTCCGGGATTTCGGAATTCGTCGACCCACTTGGCCACGCCTCTGACGCCTCCGCGCTCGGCACGGAGGCGATCGTCACCGGGCGCCTGCGTACCAGCGAGGTGACGACGTTGTACGTGCGCTGGGGCGACTGGGTGGGATCGCTCGTCGTGCTGGCGACCCTGGGGTTCGTGGTAGTCCTCATCCTGAACTGGTGGCAAGCAAGAGCCCACTCACCACGCACCACGCCCTACGCACCTCCGTCATGAGGGTCGGCGTCGACGTCGGCGGGACCTTCACCGATCTCATCGCCGCCCTCCCCGACGGGACGATACGAATCCGCAAAGTCGCCAGCACCCCCAGGGACCCGTCGCAGGGGCTCTTCCGGGCGATCGACGCGCTGGGTACCGGACCCGCAATCGACGTCTTGGTGCACGGCACCACGATTGCGACGAATGCCCTGCTGGAGCGCCGCGGCGCGCGCGTCGCCCTCGTCGCGACGGCGGGTTTCGAGGATCTCCTCTGGCTCAGGCGTCAGGATCGCGCGGCGCTCTACGACCTCGCGCGCGACCACCCCCCGCCGCTCGTGGCGCGTAACGACGTCATCGGCGCGGCCGAGCGCATGGGTCCCGCCGGTGTCTTGGTCCCGTTGACGGACCACGAAGTGAAGCGCGTGACCGAAGCGGTGCGCGCGCTAGAGGCCGAAGCGGTCGCCATCGCGTTGCTGTTCGCGTTCCGTCACCCGGCGCATGAGCAGCGGTTCGCGGCGGCGCTGCGCGCCGCGCTGCCCGGGATACCTGTCGTCACGAGTCACGAGACACTCCCCGTGTTCCGCGAATTCGAGCGAACGAGCACGACGACCGCGGAGGCGTACCTGCGCCCCGCCGTCTCGACGTACGTGTCCAAGACGGCGGGCCTCGCCGCCGCGCGCTCGGTGGGCGCCCTGCGCATCATGACGTCGAGCGGCGGGACCCTGGCACCCGATGCCGCGGCCGCGCACGCCGCCACTCTCGCGTTATCTGGGCCGGCGGGCGGCGTGGTCGGGGCTCGGCTCGTAGGTGACGCGGTAGGTGTCCGGGATCTCCTGACGCTCGACATGGGGGGCACGAGCGCCGACGCGAGCCTCGTCACCGGCGGCGTCGCGCTCAGCGAAGGCGCGGAGTCGGTCGGCGGCGTTCCGCTGGCGCTCCCCGCGATCCTCATCGAGACGGTGAGCGCGGGTGGCGGGAGCATCGCGACGCTCGATGAAGGGGGGGCGCTCAAGGTGGGACCGCGCAGCGCCGGCGCGGAGCCGGGCCCCGCCTGCTATGGTCGAGGCGGGACGGAGCCCACGGTCACCGACGCGTGCGTCGTGCTGGGCTGGCTCGACCCGGCGCACCCGCTCGCCGACGCAGTCCGGCTCGATCGCGAAAAGGCCGAGAATGCCCTGCGCACCATCGGCGAGCCGCGCGCCCAGGCAGCCGGCATCGTCACTGTAGCCACGGCCGTCATGGCTCGAGCCCTGAAGCGCGTGAGCGTCGCGCGGGGAATCGATCCCCGCGGCATGGCGCTCCTGCCGTTCGGCGGCGCGGGACCGTTATTCGGGTGCGCGCTCGCGGACGCGCTCGGCATGTCACGGGTCATCATTCCGCCGCATCCAGGTGTTCTGAGCGCCCTCGGCCTCGCGGCCGCCCCCGAGCGCGTCGAGCTCCTCGCGTCCTTTCATCGGCCACTCGCCGCCATCGATCGCGCGGCGCTCACGGCCGCCTTTCGTCCGATCGTCGCCGCCGCCTCGGCGGCACTGCCCCCGGCCGGCAACGGAGCCGTCCTCGCGCGTTTCGCGGATTGCCGGTTTGCGGGGCAGGGGTACGAGGTCACCGTGCCCGCCCCGGGCGACGATCCGGAGGACCTGGCGGCGGCGTTCCGCCAGGCTCACGCGACGCGGTTCGGGCACGCCGACCCCGACCAGGCCGTCGAGCTCGTCAATCTGCGGGTCGCCGTAGAGCGGCCGGTCGCCACGCCCCCGCTCGGACGACGCGCTGGTGTCGGAAAGCCGACGCCACAGCAACGGGAGATTGTGACGCGCGACGGCGCCGCCGTGCGCGCCCAGGTGTGGCCTCTCGGAGAGCTTCCCCCGGGGCTGAAGATCGAAGGGCCTGCCATCCTCGCCGGGCCCGACGCGACGGGCCTGATCGAGCCCGGATGGCGCGGCGTCGTTCACGAGTCGGGCGCGATCATCGTGGAGCGGCGATGACGCTCGACGCGGTGGGACTCGAGGTGATGGGCCACGCCTTCGCATCGGTGGCCGAGGAGATGGGCCTGGTGCTGGTGCACAGCGCGCTCTCGCCCAATATCCGCGAGCGGCGCGATGCGTCGGCGGCGCTGTTCGATGCGGACGGGGAGATGATCGCTCAGGCGGCGCACATTCCTGTGCATCTCGGTGCCCTCGCCGACGCGGTCGCCGCGGTGCGCAAGGAGGACCCGCGCCCAGGAGACCTGTTCCTCTTGAACGACCCCTACGCGGGCGGAAGCCACCTCCCCGACCTCACGCTGATCGGCGCGATCGAAGTGGACGGGGCGGTCGGTGGCTACAGCGTCGTCCGCGCGCATCACTCGGACGTGGGTGGCATGACGCCTGGGAGCATGCCGGCCGGAGCGCGGGAGCTGTACGCCGAGGGGATCGTCATCCCACCGGTGCGATGGACGCCCGAGGTCGAGCGCCTGCTGCTCGCCAACGTGCGGACGCCGGGGATGCGGCGCGGCGACCTGGCCGCTCAGCGTGCCGCGGCCATGCGCGGCGCCGAGGGTGTGCGGGCCCTGGCGAGCCGTCACGGCTGGCCCGCATTACGCGAGGCCGCGCGAGACCTCCTCGACTACGCCGAGCGCCGGACGCGGGCCGTGCTGTCGCGCCTGTCGACAGGGGGGGGGACACCGCTGGCCGCCATGGATTATCTCGAGGGAGACGGTGTCTCGGACAGCGATCTCGGAATCAAGGTGCGGATCACGATTGCCGACGGGACCTTCCACGCCGATTTCACCGGCACGTCAGAGGCGGCCCGTGGCAATGTCAACTGCCCGCTCGCGGTCACGCGCTCTGCCGTGTTGTTCGTGGTGCGAACGCTCCTGCCGGACGACGTGCCGACGAACGGCGGTGTGCAGCGCGCCTTGCGCATCACCGCGCCGGCGGGATGCCTCGTGAACGCCGAGCGTCCCAGCGCGGTCGCGGCGGGCAATGTCGAGACGTCGCAGCGTATCGCCGACACCGTGTTCCGGGCCCTCGCGGACGGTGGTCTCGCCGTGTCGGCGCAGGGGCAAGGCACGATGAACAACGTGACGTTCGGCGGTCCCGGGTGGACGTATTATGAGACGATCGGTGGCGGGCAGGGCGCGAGTCGCGGTGCAGCCGGACCGTCCGCCGTGCACGTCGGGATGTCCAACACGCGCAACACGCCGATCGAAGTGCTCGAGCTCGAGCACCCGCTGCGCGTGCGGACATACGCGCTGAGGCGGGGGAGTGGGGGCGTCGGGGAGTGGGCGGGTGGAGATGGCGTTGTGCGGGAGTTCGAGGCGCTGGCGCCGATGGAGGCCACGCTCCTCACCGAGCGCCGGCGGCATGGGCCGGAGGGAGCCGGAGGAGGATCGGCAGGGGCCCCGGGGGCGAACCTGGTGAACGGCGCCGCGCTCGGGGCCAAAGTGACGCTGCCGCTCGCCCTTGGGGACGTCGTGCGCATCGAGACGCCCGGGGGCGGTGGCTGGGGAAAAAGACAACTCTAGGGAGGCGCGATGACTTGGTTCCTGGTGGCCCTACTCGGACTGTTGGCGGGCGTCGTATCGGGGCTGTTCGGCGTGGGCGGGGCCGTCGTGATCATTCCCGGCCTCGTGCTCCTCGCCAAGCTGCCGCAGCACACGGCGCACGGCACGTCGCTCGCCGCGCTGCTGCTGCCGGTCGGCATCCTCGGCGCATACCAGTATTACAAGCGCGGGGAGGTGCACATTCCCTACGCGGGCGTCGTCGCCGTGGGTCTCTTGATCGGGGCGTACTTCGGAGCGCGGCTGGCGGGCAACATGTCGGACGCGACGCTGCGCAAGGCGTTCGGCGTGTTCCTGCTGCTCATCTCGATCAAACTCCTGGCAACTCGCTAGCGCCGTCGCTCCGTTCGAAGACCTTCGCGTCGGTGAAGAGGCGGAACAGCTCGGCGTCGAGCTGTCCCTCCTTCACTTCCTGCGACATGATGTCGAGCGCGCGTTCGATGGGCACCGCGCGCTTGTAGGGCCGGTCCTGCGCGGTGAGCGCGTCATAGATGTCGCTGATGGTCATGATCCGCGTCTGGATCGGGATCGACTCGGCGGTGACGCGGCGCGGGTAGCCCCGTCCATCCAGCTTCTCGTGGTGCCCGTAGGCGATCAGCGGCACCTGCTGCAGCTCCCGGGTCCAGGGAATGCGCTGCAGGAACTGGAACGTATGCGTGACGTGGCTCTCGATCTCGAGCCGCTCTGACTCGTCGAGACTCCCCTTTCGGATCGTGAGGAATCGCACCTCGTCGGGCGTCAGGAAGGGCTCTGCCGCACCGTCGAGTCCCTGATAGGTTCGCTGCCCCCAGGCCTGCAGCTCCTCAAAGCTCCCCTCGGGCAAAATGCTCGGCTCGTTGGCCTTCAGGACGATCTCGAGGAAGCGGTCGAGATCCTGGATCTCCTTGTCGTGGGACTCCTGCAGCTCCTTCACGAACCCCGTGTACCCCTTCTTGCCGTGCTCTTCGAGGAACTCGGCGCGCTTGCGCCAGAAGTCCCGCTCTACCGCGCTACGGATGAACCCGTGCCGGTGGCGGATAAAAGCAAGATCCGGGGGATACAGCTTCTTGGCCTTCACGAGCACCTGCTCGCGCACGCCGACCTTGCCGAAGTCGTGGAGTAACGCCGCGTAGCGCAGCTCACGGACTTGCTCGCGCGTGAACCGCACGTTGCGGTAGTGACCGTCCGGCGCGCGATCCACCACGCCGGCCAGGGAGACGGTCATCCCGGCCACGCGGCCGCTGTGACCGTACGTGGTGGGGTCGCGCTGCTCGATGGCGTGCACGGCGGCGAGCACGAATCCCTCGAACAGTCGCTCAATGTCTTGGTACAGGCGGCTGTTCTCGATGGCTACGGCTGCCTGACCTGCCAGTGCCGTGACCAACTCCACCGTCCGTTTGGAGAACGGCACGACCCAGCGCTCCACGTCGGCCGGCGTGGTGAGCACCGCGTCGAGCGTCCGCTTCCGGTTGATCAGCTGCACCACGCCGATAATCTCGTCCCGGTGATCCTTCATCGGGATCACGAGCATCGACTTGGTGCGGTAGCCGTAGCGCTCGTCGAAGGAGCGGTTGATCGTGTACTCGACGTCGGGGGGCAGGAAGTAGGCGTCGTCGATGACCAGCGGCTCGCCGGTGACGGCGCAGTAGCCGGCGAGGCTGCCACGGTCCACCGGAATCGTGAACTCGACGAACGGCGCCTCGGGCTTGGAGAACGTCTGTGCCAAGCGGAACCGCAGCCGTTTCACGCCCTGGTCGCTGGTTTCCACGAGATAGAGACTGCCGGCGTCGGACTGCGTGATGCGCCGCGCCTGCGTCAGGATCAAGTCGAGCAGCGTCTTGAGGTCTCTCTCGGTGCCGAGCGCGACGCCGATCCGCGTCAACTCGCCGATCTCGCGGGCGCGCTGGCCGGCCTCCCCCCGGGCGCGCGCCGTCTCGGCGCGCGCGGCCGCCTCGCGGAAGCCCGCGCGGATGGAGACCAGCAGGCGCCGCGGGCTCGTCGGGTACGTGAGGAATCCCGACAGCAGCTCCGTCGGGAGCCCCTCGGGCACGTCGGTCTCGCCTTCGCGCCCGAGGGCCACAATCGCGCCCCCCGCGTCCACGAATGCCCGCATCACGTCCACCGGGAAGAGCGACCGGCTGTCGGGATCGAGCAGGAAGACGGTGGGGCGGTCGTCGCCGACGGCGAGATCGCGCGCGTGCGCGACCGGGCGTGCTTCGACGCGAGCCGTTTCGAGCGCCGGCGCGACCTCGTCGGGCTGCCAGCGGGGCGGGTGCAGCAGCAGGTATCTCACGGTTTGGCGCCTGTCGAGTCGCGCGGTAGCGGCTTGACGCCCGTCAACGCGCGGTACGGACGCCGCGACATCTGATCCACGAAATGGTTCAGCTGGCGCGATGCCTCGGTCAGGTTCACGACCGCGGTCCGCAAGTCAGCGCGATTCTCGCGGGTCATGGAGGTGGCGTCCCGTGCCAGGGTGTCAAACCGCAGGAGGAGGCGGTTGGTGGCGGCGAGCGTCGCCGCGAGCGAATCGGCGAAGCCACCGCGGTGCAAGCGCTCGATGATCGAATCGACCCGGCCCATCGTCGAGGCCACACTGCCGAGTGTCCGCTCGACACTGGGCGACACCTCGCGCAGCGTGCGCTCGGTCTCCGTCACCGTCGACTGCACGCGCACTAACGTGCGGGTGGTCTGCCGGAGTGCGTTCTTCAGGTCGTCGGAGATGTCCGCAGCGACTTGGGCGAATGCCTCGAGCGCGCCGCCCTTGCGGCGTGAGTCGATCGTGTCACCGGCCTCGAGGTACACGCGAGCCCGCCCGAGGGTGTCCGGCAGAATCAGTTGCACTTCCATGGCGGGCGAAATCTGGCTCGGCTGTATGATCTCGGCGCGCGTGCCGATCGGCAGACGCAGGTTCGATCCATCCGAGAACCGCTCTTTGATCGACAACTGGGCGACGAAGGATATGCGGCGCGTGACGGAGTCAACGCGTGGCGAAACAGTGGTGACGCGACCGACGGCGAGACCCTGTACGCTGACTCTCGTGTCCTGCGAGATCCCGTCGGCGTTGGCGACGCGCAGGTACACGTCGTAGCGCCGCTCGCCCCAACCGCTGGTCGCGATCAGCGCGCCGACCACCAGGGCGATGGCCCCCACGATCAGCAACCCGACGTAGAAATCCTGCCGTGTCTCCACGCGTCCCTTGGCTAGACGGTTTCTGGCTCGAGCGCGCCGGCCCGCGTGAGCCGGTACACACGCTCCACCCGCCTGAGCAACAGCGGCGGGATCTCCTGGCCCGTAATGAAAATCGTGCGGCGCGCGCCTTCGGCCGACTCGCCCCCCCGCGCCAACTCGAGCAGCTCCGACGCCACCCGCGCGGTGAGCCCGTCGAACGGCTGCTCCAGCACGAGCAGCGATGGGTCGAAGGCAATCGCCCGCGCCAGGGCGGCCCGACGGCGCTCCTCCTCATTGGCCTGCGCGGGCCGCAGCTGGCCCACGCTGGCGAGGCGGACCGCCGCGAGCATCACGTTGACGCGCCCGTCGATCTCTCGTGGGCTCGCGTCGCTGCCGAAGCGGAGCGGCAGCGCGATGTTGTCCCGCAGCGAGAGGTTCTGCAGCAGTCCCTCGCCGGCGGGAAGGTACCCGACGCGCCGCCGGAATGCCAAACGTTCGCGCTCCGGAAGGGCGGCCACGTCCGTATCGAACGTCAGGGCGCGTCCCGCCGGCGGCCGGTCGAGCCCCATGGCGTAGCTCCCGAGGGCGCCGAGCCCCGAGTCTTCATCACCCAGCACGGCCACCGTATGGTGGGCCGGAATCTCCAGCGTAAACGACTGCGACGCATCCCGGCCCAGCGGCACGTGCTCGAAAACCAACAGGCGTGGGGCGTGGGGGGTGGTCAACGTTCAGCCCAGGGCGACGAACAACGCGGAGCACAGAAAGATCCCCACGATGGCGGAGACGACCGCGCGGCTCGCCGCGATGGGGATCTCCGTCGGGGCGCGCCGCACCGCGAGGCCGAAGTAGCTGGGCACGACGCCCACGATGAACCCGAACGCCAGCGCCTTGAAAACGGTCAACCACACGTCCTTGTAGGTCAGCGACGCGCGCACGATGTCGAAGTAGCGCGCGCCGCTCATCCCGTTGAGGGAGGCCGCGCCGTAGCCGGCGAGCACGGCGACGAGGTCGAACACGACGAGCAGCGCGAACATGCTGATCAAGGACCCCGCGAAGCGGGGGAGCACGAGATACTGCTTGGGGTCGATGCCCATCCCCTCGAGCGCCCGGACTTCGCCGAGCACCTGGTTCGTCGCGAGCTCCGCGGCGATCGCGGTGCCCGACCGGCCCGCGACGACGAGCGCGGTCATCAAGGGCCCGAGCTCGCGCACGATCGCGACCACGATCAACGTACCGATCAGGTCGGTGGCGCCGATGCGCCCCAGTTCACGCGTCGCCTGCGATATGACGAGGAACGACATGATGCCCGACAGCAGCGTTACGAGACCCACGGCGTGGAGGGCGGTGAACCGCACCTGATTGATGCCGATCCGGACCGCCACGGCCCGGCCGGCGGCGGTGAGCTGCGTGGCGGCGCGCATGGCTCCAAAGCCGAAGCGCGCCAGCGCTCCCAGGCGGGAGAGCCGGCGCGCCGCGTAACCGCCCAGTCGACTCAGGACATCTACGATCGCTGCACCCGCTGGAGGCCTTCCTGCGCCTCTGCGTACTCGGGGAAGATCGCCAAGGCGCGGTTGAACATCTCCACCGCCTTGTCCTTCTGCCCGCGGTCCTGGAAGAGCAGGGCGCGCGAGTAGTAGGTGAGCGCTTCCGTGGGCACCTGGCGGCTCATCCGCTGATCGGACGCCTGGCGCGTGAGCGCCGGCAGATTGGCATCCTTCATCAGTCGGGCCGCGATGTTGCGGATGATGTCGAACAGGTGATCGCGCTGCATCCGTTCCGACTCGGTCTTGACGACCTCGCTCGTCTCGGTGTTGATGAGCCGCACGTCGACGCGGAAATCGCCATAGAAGTCGACGAAGGTGCCCATCACCATGTAGCGCGCGCCGATCAACTTGCCGATCTTGGCCGCCGTCGCCGCATCCACGCGGCCCTGCGCGCCGAGGTTCTGCTCCTCGAGCAGCTTTTGGATCTCCGCGCGCTCCACGACGCGTGCGGCCGCGTTCGCGCTCAGCTCCGAGATCATCATGCCGGCGATGCCGCGCTCCAGCGCGTCGAAATCTTCCTTCTGTTGACCGTAGGAGCCGCCGTTGTTGAACGGGAGCACGGCGATGCCCGGCCGCGTGTCCTGCCCGCGCTGCTGCGCGCCAAGAACAGCCGGGATCAGACTCAGCACCGTCACCACTGCACGCAGACGCATATCGGCTCCTGGGGTCACAAGGTCAACTGCATGCCTTCGAGAGCGGCCAGGACTTCGAGCGGCCGCCCGTCGTTCTTCGCAAACGCGCGGGCCGATTTCACCAGCCCGTCCATCATCTCGTCGCTGTGCTCCGGCTCGTGATGAAAGAGCACCAGCCGTTTCACGCCCGTGTCCTGGGCGAGGGTCACCGCTTCTTCATACGTCGAGTGGCCCCAACCGCGGTGCACCGCGAGCTCCGCCGGCGTATACATCGCGTCGTGAATCAACAGGTCCACGCCGCTCAGAAACGCCACGAAATCCTTGCGCCACGTGGCCGGGACATCGTAGTGGCCGCCCGAGCCCAACTCGTTGTCGGTCACGTACCCGAGGCTCGGGCCGCCCTTCACGGGCGTCAGCCGGAACCCCAGCGTCGTCCCCGGATGCCGCAACTTCATGGTGCGGACCCGGAACTCCCCGATCGAAAACTCGGGCACGTCCACCTGCTGGACCGTCAACTGGGCCGACAGGGCATCGAGCGGTACGGGAAACACCGCTGGATCCATCTGCTGGCGCAGGATCGCCTCGAGCGACGTCGTCCCCTGGCGCGATCCCCAGATGCGCACGGCGTTGCCCGGCGCGAAGAACGGCTTGAAGTGGGGCAGCCCTTGGATGTGGTCCCAGTGGGCGTGCGACAACAGGATCTCCACTTTCACCGCGCCGTTCTGCTTCTCGACCAACTGCAGGCCCAGCGCTCGGATCCCCGTCCCGGCGTCCAGAATGACGAGCTGGCCCCCAGCCCCCTCGACGGCGACACACGGCGTGTTGCCCCCGTAGCGCGCGGTCTGGGCGCCGGGGGTCGGGATGCTACCCCGTGTCCCCCAGAAGGTCACCGTGTAGGCCATGCGTTCGGTCACGCTGTAACTCGGGCTAAGTTACTGAAAATGCGGAAGGTAGAACAAGATTGGGCCTCACCCATCGACCGTGATGCGCCTCACGAGCGTCCCGCCGCTTGCTCGAGCGTGCCGCGGTCGCGGATCAGGATGTCCTTGCGACTGACATCGATCAGCCCCTTGTCGACGAACTCGCGCATGGTGCGGGAGACGGTTTCGCGCGATGAGCCGATCATCTGCGCGATGGTGTGGTGGGTGAGTCGGCGCGTGATGCGCTGGCCGTCGGTTTCGTCCGCCAACTCGAGGAGCAGCTGCGCGACTCGCCCATGCACGTCGAGCAGCACGAGGCTCCCGACTTTTTCATCGACGCGCCGCAGGCGGCGCGAGAGCTCCTTGAGGAGCGCGAGCGCGATGCCGGGAGCGTGCATCAGGATGCCCTGGAAGTCCTCGCGACGCAGCACGATGAGCGAGCTGTCTTCCATCGCGATCACGTGCGCCGAACGCGGCTCGTCGTCGATCAGCGCCATCTCGCCGAAAAACTCGCCTTCACCCAGGACGGAGAGGATCACCTCGCGGCCATCCTCGCCGATCAGCACGACCTTGGTCTGACCCTTGGCGACGACGTACAGCGCGTCGCCCGGGTCGTCCTCAAACAGGATGACGGAGTTCTTCGGGTAACTACGCTCGCGGGCGACCTCGACCACGCGCTGCAGCTCGGCGGGGGCAAGTTGGCTGAACAGCGGCACTTTCTGGAGGACGGCTGCTGACGACACGCGTGGACTCCCCCCTCGGGCTGGGGCTGGCTTCAGGTGGGGCAAGCTTACGCGGTCGCATGGCCCGTGTCAATTCGGGCCGGGCCCCGTGCCTTGCCCCCAAGTTCCTACGCCAGTTATATTTCCGCACTTCGCACCATTCGACTTTCAGTCAAGGATGCCAGCTGTGAAACCCGGGATTCACCCCAGATACCAACGCGCCACCGTGAATTGCGCCTGCGGCAATAGCTTCGTCACGCGCTCCACCGTGCCGGCGATCCACGTCGAAATCTGTGCCCGCTGCCACCCGTACTTCACCGGCAAGCAGAAGCTGATGGACACCGCCGGGCGTGTGGAACGGTTCCGCCAGAAGTACGCCGGCGGCATCGGATCGGGAACCAAAGGGAGCTGACCGTTGGAGGCCCGACTCCGCCAGGCGCTCGCGCGGGCGGAGGAGGTCGCCCGACAGTTGGCCGACCCCGAGACCGCGCGGAATCCGGCCAAGCTCAAGCAACTAGGCCGCGAGCACGCACGGCTCGACGCGGTGCGCCAAACCCACCAAAAACTCGAGCGCCTGGAGTCCGAGTTGAGCCAGGCCCGCGAGGTCTTGGCCGACAAAGACCCCGAGATGTCGCAGCTCGGTCGCAGCGACGTCGAGCGCCTCCGTCCCGAAATCGAACGCCTCGGCACCCAGCTGGCAGAGCTGCTCACTCCCGCCGATCCCCTCGACGACCGTGACGCGATCATGGAAATCCGCGCCGGCACGGGCGGCGACGAGGCCGCCCTGTTCGCGGGCGACCTGCTGCGCATGTACACGCGCTTCGCCGAGCGGCGGGGTTGGAAGCTCGAGTTCCTCGATCTATCCCAGGGCAGCATGGGCGGCATCAAGGAAGCGGTGTTCGCGGCCCGCGGCCCCAAGGCGTACGGCACGCTGCGGTACGAGTCCGGCGTGCACCGCGTGCAGCGCGTGCCGGCGACCGAGGCGCAAGGACGCATCCACACGTCGGCCGCGACGGTAGCGGTGCTGCCGGAAGCCGAAGAAGTCGACGTCAAGATCGAGGACAAGGACCTGCGGATCGACGTGTTTCGCTCCGGAGGGCCGGGCGGGCAGAGCGTCAACACGACCGACAGCGCCGTCCGCGTGACGCACCTGCCGACGGGTCTCGAAGTGAAGTGCCAGGACCAAAAGTCCCAGCTGCAGAACAAGATCAAGGCGATGGAGATCCTTCGCTCTCGGCTCCTCGACCGCATGGTGTCGGAGCAGGAAGCGGCGCGCGCGCGCGACCGCCGCGCCATGGTCGGCACCGGCGACCGCTCGGCCAAGATTCGTACGTACAACTTTCCGCAAAACCGCGTCACCGATCACCGCATCCATTTCACGACGCATGCCGTCGATCAAGTGCTGGATGGGAAGCTCGATGACCTGATCGCCGCTGTGAAGCAGGCGCAGGAGAAGGAGCAGTTCAATGACTGAGATGCTTCGGCGGTCAAGGAGCAAAGGCGGCGGTCAAGAGGCGAATGCGGCGGTCTGGGCAGCATTGTTCGGGACGACGGTCGGCGACGCCTGGCTGCGCCGCGACGAGCCGAAGTCACCCGAGCTCGTCGCCAGGTATCAGGAGGCCGTGGCGCAGCTCGCGCGCGGCGTGCCGTTCGCGTACGCGGTCCGCCGCGCGGGGTTCCGGACCCTCGATCTGCTGATCGATTCGCGCGCGTTGATTCCGCGTCCTGAGACCGAAGGGCTGGTCGACCTGGTACTGCGGCACGCGGGGAGCGGCGGACTGGCGGCGGACATCGGCACCGGGAGCGGTTGCATCGCGCTGGCATTGGCGACCGAAGGCCGGTTCGAGCGGATCATCGCCGTCGAGCGCTCCGCGCAAGCCGCGGCGCTGGCGCGCGAGAATGTCGCGCGGGTGCGCCCGCCGACACCGGTCGAGATTCGAGAGGGAGACCTGCTGGCGCCTCTTGCCGGCGCTCGCTATCGGGTGATCGTCGCGAACCCTCCGTACCTGACCGACGCCGAGTACGACGCGCTGGACCCGTCGGTGAAGTGCTTCGAGCCGCGCGACGCCCTGGTCAGCGGGCAGGGCGGCTTGGACGCCACACGCGCGCTCCTGGCGGGCGCGGCGGCACTGCTCGAGCCGGGCGGCCTCTTGGCGCTGGAAATCGACGAGCGGCGCGGCGACGCGGTGCGCGACCTGGCCCACGCACATGGGTGGACACGCATCGACGTACATGACGATATCTTCGGCCGGCCACGGTATGCGGTGGCGTACCCCGGGGCATGGCCCCGGGGATGAAACAACCTTGGAGGATGAGTGATCGACGATAAGGCGGAGGAGCTGGGGCGGCTACTGGGCCAAACCGAGGAGTACAAGGCACTGCGTCGCGCCAGCGACCGGCTGCGCGAGGACGCCCCGGTGCAAAAGATCATCGCCGAGGCGGAACAGCTCGCCCAGGACATCGAGCGCGCCGCGCAGCAGGGGCAGGAACCCACGAAAGAGCAGGTCGAGCAGTACGACAAAGCCTTACAAGGCGTCCAGGGGAATCCGGTGTATCAGCAGATGGTCGCCGCACAGGCGAACTTCGAGAAGCTGATGTCCAAGATCAACGCCCGGATCTACGACGGCATGAAGAAGGGCTCGGCGAGCCCCATCATCACGCTGGGATGACGTTCATCGTTGTGGAGGGGCCGGAGGGAGCGGGGAAGTCGACGCTCACCCGGTCGCTCACGTCGCGGCTTCTCGCCGAGGGACGGCGGGTGCTCCCGGTGCGGCAGCCCGGTGGCACGCCGATCGCCGAGGCAGCGCGCAAGCTGGCGCTCAAATCGAAACATGAGATCACGCCCGCCGCCGAGTTGTTTCTGTTCCTCGCGGCGCGGGCGGATCTGGTCGACCGGGTCGTCCGGCCTGCGTTAGAAGATGGGCAGGTTGTCCTGGCGGACCGTTATGATCTATCGACGTTGGCGTATCAGGTGGCCGGACGCGGCTTGCCGCGACCGGAGGTCGAGGCGGCGTTGCGACTCGCGACGGGTGGGCTGGTCCCGGACCTGACACTGGTGTTGGATGTGCCCGTGGCCGTCGGGCGGGAGCGCCAGCGGCGGGCACAAAAGGAGCAGGATCGGATAGAAGTGCAGGACGATGCCTTTCACGAGCGCGTCCGTGTGGCCTACCACACCGCCGCCGGACCGGGAATCGTCCATATTGATGCGAGTCAGCCCAAGCAAGCCGTGCAGGACGCCGCCTGGCGCGAAGTCCAGGCGGTGACCGCACCTTCACTGCGAGGCGTTCCATGATGCGTCATAAATTCGCCGTCGTCGCCGTCGTTGCCGTGGTCGCGCTCGCGACCGGCGGCTGGTTCCTGCAGCGCGAGACCGAGCCCGAAGGGTCGGTCTACCAGCAGGCGCGGCTCTTCGAGGACGTCCTCGCCCACGTGTCGGATTACTACGTGGATTCGATCGACGAGAAGAAGCTGTACGAGATGGCCGTCGACGGCATGCTCGACCAGCTGCACGATCCCTACTCCGTCTACCTGAAGCCCGAGGACTTCCGGCAGCTCACTGAAGCGACCACTGGCAATTATTCGGGGCTCGGCATCCAGATCGACGTGCGCGACGGATGGATCACCGTCGTGGCGCCGCTGCCCGACACGCCCGCGGAACGCGCCGGCGTGCAGACGGGTGACCGCATCGTCGCCCTGGACGGGCGCTCCACTGAAGGCTGGAAGCAGGACCAGGCGGTGAAAGAGCTGCGCGGTCCCGCGGGCACTCCCGCCGAGCTGACGATCCGGCGCTCCGGCGTCGATCAGGCGATCAAGTTCAAGCTCACGCGCGCGGCGATCCACATCCGCTCGGTGCAGATCGCGATGATGCTCGACGACCGCGTCGGGTACGTGTCGCTCTCGCCGGTGAATGAGACGTCGGCGCAGGAAGTGGCCGCCGCCGTCGACTCCCTGATGAAACAGGGGATGAAGTCCCTGATCTTCGATCTGCGTGGCAACCCCGGTGGCTTGTTGGACCAGGGTGTCGGCGTGTCGGATCTGTTCCTCGATCCCGGCAAGGAGATCGTCGCGACCCGCGGGCGGGCTCCCGGCTCGACGCGCGAGTTCCATGACTCGAAGGTGCAGCGCTGGCCCGGCCTCCCGATCGTCGTCGTGGTGAACGGTGGCTCCGCCAGCGCCGCCGAGATCATCGCGGGGGCCCTGCAGGATCACGACCGCAGCGTGCTCGTCGGCACACCGACGTTCGGCAAGGGGCTCGTGCAGTCGTTCTGGCGCCTCACGCCCGAGTCGGGCCTCAAGCTGACGACGGCGCGCTGGTACACGCCGAGTGGGCGCACGATTCAACGCGTCACGAAGTCGGAAGCCGAGCAGGAGGCGCAGGTGCTCGCGGCCCAGCGCGGGCAGGACGTGAAGGTCGATTCCACGTTGGTCTTCCATACCGACGGCGGTCGCACCGTGTACGGCGGCGGTGGCATCCGGCCCGACTTGTTCGTCGCGCCCGATACGTTCACCACGGCCGAGCGCGCGTTCACGCGGGCCCTCGGCGACAAGATCCCGGTGTTCCGCGATGCGCTGGCGACGTACGCGTTGGAGCTCAAGGACGGGCACCGGCTTGCGGCCGCGAACTTCCCGGTGACCGACGGGATGGTGGACGAGATCATCCGGCGCATCCGCGCCAAGGG